>ENA-OWPA01000688-OWPA01000688.1-bioreactor-metagenome-genome-assembly--contig:-NODE-688-length-37380-cov-12.807978_pt1 | contig 37380 bp, 28 predicted proteins | sample MGYA00238139_ERZ651803 | MGnify/ENA primary metagenome ERZ651803 (study PRJEB26909, sample SAMN07631231) | bioreactor metagenome | isolation source: Switchgrass digestor | place: USA: Dartmouth... | reverse complement strand
AGCGGCTATCCGAATAAGTTTACTGCAGAGCAAATAGATGATTTTGCAAAGATAGTGGCTATAGCAGATGTATATGATGCCATGACCTCGAACCGTCGTTATCGCAGTGCCATTTGTCCCTTTGATGTTGTGGAGAATTTCGAACGCGAAGGCTTGTTAAAGTATGATCCGGGATATTTGCTGACCTTTATGGAGCATATAGTACAGTCCTACCTGCATAATATAGTAAGGCTTAATGATGGCCGTGAAGGTGAAGTCGTATTAATTAACAAGCTGGCATTGTCACGACCGGTTATAAGAATTGGAAACGGTTTTGTTGATTTATCAAAGGAGCCGGATCTGGTGATAGAAGAGATTGTATAAGAGTAAAAGCAGGATAATATAATAGGCGCATGATAATGCTTTAAAATACTTAATAAATAAACTTTAGAGAACTCGTATAGAAACCCCTGGCGCAGGATGCTGCCAGGGGTTTGGTATTGTCTCTGTGACCGTTAATCTTCATGCTTACTTTTATCCGCTTTTAAAAGACCACGGACCTCCACAACCGGTTCAACAAATAAAATACCGTTACCGGGATTTTCAAGATTAAGCTCCTGATAAATATCGTTGACTACCTTTTCTACCAGCTCACTTGGCATAAGAATCATTACAAGCTCCTTTTCCGGTTCTATTTCAATACCGAACAGCTTTTCAGTATATTCAGAGCCGGTTCCCCTGCCGTGCATGATAGTTCCACCGGTGACGCCCGATTTACGTGCAATATCCATAACATCCTCTGCCATACCCCGATTGACTATAACCGTAAGTTTTTTATACATATAATCTACCTCCATATCATGCAATCTGTCCCAGGCTCCCTGCTTGCTGATTATTTGCTTAGCAGTTATTACAGGCGTCATATATGCTATTCCGTGACCGGGTTCATTAAGCTGCAGCCCCTTGGTAAAATAATCGAGCAGATCGAGAGCGTTTTCTTTTTTTACAATCATACTGACGATTTGTCTTTTCTGGCTTTTGATACCTAACCAGTGTAAGGCTATATTTTTTACAGTACCCTTACCAAGCAGTACCATAATGCCGTGTATGTTCTTTTCCTTTGCCATATGGATGAATTTGTGGCACTGATGCTCATTCAGAATGAGCGTCATTGTAAGATAGGCATTTTCTATGGTCAAATTTTTATTATCTTTATCCATGATTACCTCCATTTGTTTGAATATTTGACCTGGCAGCATTGGATGCTTTGCGGGACTTGGCCTGATAAAGGGCACCAAGCAGTTCAATGGCCACAATAGGCATCATTGCTACAATAGCGATCATTCCGAAGCCGTCCGCTATGACATCGGCTGATGGAACCTGAGCCGCTATGCCCTGAACAAATGCAAGGGAGAAGGTAGCGGTCATAGGACCTGAGGCAACACCTCCTGCATCAAAGGCAATACCCACAAACAGGTCCGGCACAAAGAAGCTAAGTATTACCGACAGGCCAAAACCTGGCAGCAGATACATCCAAAGCCGGATTTCGGGAATAAGTATCCGCAAGGCCGACATAAATATAGACATACCGACTGCCACAGACAGGAATATAAGGACCAGCCGGCGCCTTACGCTTCCTCCTGTGATATCCTCTACCTGATTGGTCAGTACATGTACCGCCGGCTCCGCCAGTACCGTAGATAGGCCCAGCAGCAAGGACAGCAGCAGAACAGGAATATTTGAATCCATAGATGCAAGCTGTACTCCCAGCCTTGCGCCAACCTCCATAAAGCCACCGTTAACCCCCAGCAAAAATACCACCAGTCCAATATAGGTCAGGATCAAACCGCGGACGATATCTATAACCTTTCTTTTTTTGTGCTTGAAGAAAAACACCTGAAATATTATATATGCAATAATAATAGGCAGTAAAGTTAAAAATGATTCACATACTATTTCAAAGAAAATAGAGCCATATGTCTCCAATAAAGATTTACTGGCTATGCTTGCTTCCGGCAAGGCGCCGTCCAGCTTATCGCTTTCAATAAATAGACTGGCTATTAAAACTCCCAAAATAGCTCCGGTTGATGAAATGCCTACAAGACCGAAGCTGTCGGCCTCGCTCACCTTACTGTCCTTTTTTAAGGCGGAGACACCGGCAGCCAGGGCCAGCATAAAGGGAACCGTTATTGCGCCTGTCGTAGCTCCGGAGGCGTCAAAAGCTATAGCTAGAAAATCAGGTGATGAAAAAAGGGATAAGATTAATATTAAACCATATGCGGCTGAAAATACATATTTTAATCGGACATTTTTGAGGATACGCAGCATACCGAGTGTCATCATAATTCCTAGTCCGATGGAAACGGCAACCACCATAAAAATGTTGTTGAATTGACCGGAGGTTACACTGCTTACCTGCTTGGCCAGTATATGCAGGTCCGGCTCGGCATAGGAAATAAAAAAGCCTAATATTAAACTCACGGTAATTATAACAGCATAGCTGTTCATATGGGTAATTGTATCACCGACGCCATGCCCGATAGGCTCAAGCCCTTGATCTATGCCAAACAAAAACACTGTAAGGCCGATTATTACCAGAGCGGAGCCGATGCAAAAAGCGTACAGCATGTTGGGTTCCAGTGGACTAATAGTAAAATGAAGTATCAGTACTATAAATGTTATCGGCAGTACCGACATCAATACTTCCTTAAGCTTTCCAGTTAACTCACTCAAGTTCTCACCCCGTTCGATTATGTATATTGTTCACTTGTACCTTCTGCCGACACTGGCCTTTATTAAGCAGCTGATTATATTGGCGGTCTCAGGGTATTTATAGGCTTTACGGCAGCTGTTTGCCCATCTGTATCCTGACCATAACCCTGTTTACGAAAGCTATCAGCTTATACAGCAGCATTCCCATTAAGGTATATATATAATATCATATCATAAAAACGCGAAGGAAGCCATATTTGGATGACAAATAAAATGAAATTTAAATTTATTTTATACTAAAAAATTAATATTTCGAAGTAATTGCCTTAATAATGACAAATTAGGCATTTATATTTTAATCAGAAGCACTAAGAATAATCTGCCAAATCTATCAGATCCGATTGCCTGAGCATACGGATTCATATATTCTATTGGGAAGTTTAGCGTATTTCTATAGAGCAATAGCGAGGGAGGGGAGAAGTTGAGGAAGCTTGTAAGATTAATTGCCGGTCTTTTGATATTCTTGAATGTATCCAATCTTGCCATCCCCATGCCCGCAGATGCAGCATTCAGCAATTATGGCGTTATACTTAATGATTCAAAAGGCATCTATCATCTCTACAACAATCTGATCGTCATATCCCCTGGCGGAAATCTGATGATAAAGGCGGAAAGCTTATGCGATAAGCTGGGGCTGAAATATTCTTATAATAAGGATTCAAAAAAGCTTACCATAAAAAATCCTGTAAACGGTAAATCTCTTGTGTTTACAATAGGAAGCGACAAATTTACATATTTTTCGTCTGACAAAGCAAAGGGACAGATAAAAACAGCAGCCTATAAGGCCTATTTTGACTTAAAAAGTAAAAACAATCTTGTACATATCCAAAGCCTTAAATACATATTGAGCTATAAATATTACAAGGATTTAAAGGGCAGCTATTATGACGAAATGGGATATAAGGCGATAGCTGTATATAATACAAACGGATACGCCATAGAAGAATTGCCAATAACCGGCCAGCTGACGGATTATCTTAATTCAAAAACATATACAGATAAGGATGAGCTGCTGGATGCGGTAAGAATAAATCTAATAAATAGAAATACATATATAACCCTTAAAACCAACCGGAAGGTAATGGAGAGTATAGGTAACCAAAAAACCATTTACAGCCTGGTTGTAGCTATTGATAAGCCAAATACCGCAAAGGATGGGGATTATTTATCTCTGCTTGTTGATAAATTTGTACAAAAATGGTTGTCATCCAGTAAAGTTGTTTTAGGCTCGAACGGCAGCAGAAAGGAAATCAAAAGCAGTGATGATCCCGTTACGTTAATTATTGATGTGGTATATGAGACCAGCCTGGAGCAGGAGGCTGTGGTTGATGCCATGATAGCTGAGATTATCAAGGAGCTTAAACTTGAATCAGCTTCGGAATATCAGAAGGTCAAGCTGATACATGACTATATTATCAATAATTCCAGCTATGATACCAGCCTGAAAAAATCCACCGCCTATAATCTGCTGGTGGATAAAACGGCGGTATGTGAAGGCTATGCCCTCACTGCCTATCGCCTGTTTCTGGCAGCCGGGCTGGAAAGCAGAATTATTTCCGGAATGGGAGACAATCAACCGCATGCCTGGAATATAGTGAAGGTGGACGGAAAATGGTATAACATAGATCTAACCTGGGATGATCCTGTAAGCAGCAGCGGCAAGCAAATTTTAAGATATGATTATTTCCTGAAGAGCGACAGTGATTTTAAGGGTCATGTAAGAAACCCTGAGTTTAAGACCACTCAATTTTATAATAAATATCCGATGGCAAAGAGCAGTTATCCCTTAAGCCAATAAGGCTGCTGTGATGGGCTATGGGACGGCCCGGACGAAGGCTCCCGCGGTTAATAATTATGTTAATAGCACATGAAAAATTAGGACTTAAAAACCCTTACGCTTCTGACGTGGCTAATAAAGGCTGTTTGCCGTTAACCATATCAAAAGGTAAGGGTATTAAAATTCGCTTTTACGCGACCACCTGTTACGGTACCGCGCTGGCTTCAGGCTCCGCAACGGCCTTCTCGGTTATACAAACCAGAGCGCTTTCAAGGCGGTGATCCTTAATGCTTTGAACCTTAATCAGCAGGCCGTATTCCTCAATTTCCGGAGTAGCGCCGTCGTCAGGTATATTACCCAGGATGCCGAATACAAAGCCTCCGAAGGTATCGTAATCCTCCTCCGGAAGAACAACTCCCAGCTGCTTGGTTACCTCGTCAAGAGGAGCCGAGCCCATTACCAGCCAGGTATTTGAATCAATCCTTTGGATTTCAGGCTGTTCAACAGGCGCAGTATGGTCATCCTCCAAATCACCAACAAGCTGTTCCAGAAGATCGTTCATTGTGATTATGCCACTCATGCCGCCATACTCATCCAACACCACTGCAAAATGGTTTCGTCTGGATTTCATATTTCTGAACAATACATCCGCCTTTACAGATTCGGGAACAAAATATGCCGGCATTACAGCATTTTTCATAACATTATCCCTGGATTTATCCTTAAGACGGAAATAATCCTTGGTGTACAATACTCCGATGATGTTGTCGGGGCTCTCCGAGCAGATAGGGTAGACTGAATGCTTGCTTTCATTAATTGTTTTTTCCCATTGCTCATCTGTCTCTTCAGCCCATAACAGCGATACCTCGGTTCTGTGGGTCATTATCTCTCCGGCTGTTATGTCATCGAACTCAAATATGTTCTGAATCATATCCTTTTCATCAGGATCGATTGTACCCTTTTCACTTCCGGCATCAATCATCATACGGATTTCTTCCTCCGTATTGTTGTTATCTTCATCCTCCGGATTAATTCTAAGCAATTTTAAAAGACCGTTTGCCGATACTGTCAACAACCAGACTATAGGAGCAAAAAGCTTGGATACTACAAAAATCAATGATGACATGCCAAGTGCAAGCGATTCAGATTTTTTCATACCAATACGCTTAGGTACCAGCTCACCCAGAACAACAGTAAAATAAGTTAGTATCAGAGTAATTAAAATAACTGATATGGTATCCAGCACCTTAACTGGAAGGCGGATACCGATATTTATAAAAACCTGTACAAGCCTGTCGGAAAAGTTCTCTGCTGCAAAAGCACTTCCGAGAAGGTTTACCAAGGTTATACCTATTTGGATTGTTGCTAAAAAGCGTGCTGGCTGGGCGGTCAGCTTTGAGAGCCTTATGGCTCTTTTATCACCGCTGGCTGCAAGCTTGGCAAGCTTGTTATCGTTCATGGTTACTGTTGCAATCTCGGCGCATGCAAAAATCGCATTTAATAGAATAAGAAAAACCTGTAGCAAAATTTGGCCTAATAAAGGCTCACTGTCCAAAAAAATAACCCCCTTTAATAGTAAACCAACCCGGAAATATTGTGTCTTTCAAAGCTGCATGGTTTGGTTTATAAAAAATATTATTGTAATAATTTTATAAGTTTATTATGTTACTTGATTTAGAATTTCCTAAAAAATTGCAGCACAAAAAGGACAATTTACATTGTCCTCCGTAAAAATCCTCTATTAATAAATATAATACTTAAAATTATACTTCGTTCATAAGGATTGGGAGAATCGTCCAAATCACACACCTGTCCTTTCATACTGCATTATAGCAAATAATGAAAACATCGTCAAGCATATGATCTCGCTATATTCTGCAAGTGTTCTACAAGTAAATTTCAGGAAAAAAGATCTTCCTTCTGTTATCATAAAGCCGTGAATATTCCACTATTCATTTAAAAATACATCCAATTTTCTGTTTGATTCCTTTATAAAATCATCAAGATCCATATTTCCTTTTAAGTATTCGTAAAAATTATCGGTGTATAATACATCAGGCATGGTAAGGCAATATCTCCATTTGAATAAAATATTTTAAGGAATTTGATAGCAATATCACATGTGATTAAAATCAAAAAATTCTTGACGAGACTATGTGGCGGTGTTATAGTTGTTGTAGAACAGATGATGCACATATAACAATTTGTCTGGTCAAAAAGGCTCGGATACATCGATAGGTCTTAACTAATTATAATATCATGCGAGGTGGAAAGAATATGAATATTAACAAGTTTACCCAAAACTCCATGCAGGCTGTGCAAAACAGCCAGAGTCTGGCATATGAATATGGGCATCCGGAGATTGATATAGAGCATTTGCTGTACAGCCTCATAAATCTGGAGGATAGCCTGATAAGAAAGCTGCTGGAAAAGATGCAGATTAACATACCTATTTTTGAAACCCAGATCAAAGGGCTGCTGAACAAACGCCCCAAGGTGTCCGGCGGGCAGGTCTATGTAAGCGCTGATTTGAACCGGGTACTTATTTATGCTGAAAATGAAGCAAAGCAGATGGGGGATTCATATGTATCCGTCGAGCATCTGTTTCTTAGCATGCTCAAATACCCCAACAAGGCGGTTAAGAAGCTCTTTGATGATTTCAGGATAAACAGGGAGGATTTCCTGAAGGCTCTGCAATCTGTCAGGGGCAATCAGAGGGTAACCAGCGACAATCCCGAGGCGACCTATGATACCCTTGAAAAATACGGCTACGATTTGGTGGAGAGGGCAAAGCAGCAAAAGCTTGACCCGGTGATCGGCCGTGACAGCGAGATAAGAAATGTTATCAGAATTCTTTCAAGAAAAACCAAAAACAATCCGGTGCTTATAGGTGAGCCGGGCGTAGGCAAGACGGCTGTGGTGGAGGGCCTGGCCCAGCGTATCGTAAGAGGTGATGTTCCTGCCTCCCTTAAGGATAAAAGGTTGTTTGCCCTTGATATGGGAGCTTTGCTGGCGGGCGCAAAGTACCGGGGTGAATTTGAGGAAAGGCTTAAGGCTGTCCTTGAGGAAATCAGAAAAAGCGAGGGACAGATAATTCTCTTTATCGATGAGCTTCATACCATAGTAGGAGCAGGCAAGGCGGAGGGAGCCATGGACGCCGGCAATATGCTTAAACCGATGCTGGCCAGAGGCGAGCTGCACTGCATTGGTGCCACCACACTTAACGAGTACAGACAGTATGTGGAAAAGGATGCTGCTCTGGAAAGGCGCTTTCAGCCGGTCATGGTGGATGAGCCTACTGTGGAGGAAACCATATCTATACTTCGCGGGCTTAAGGAACGCTATGAGGTCTTCCATGGTGTTAAGATTACGGATGCTGCCCTGGTAAGCGCAGCTACCCTGTCCAACAGGTATATATCGGATCGTTTCCTGCCGGACAAGGCCATCGACCTGGTGGATGAAGCCTGTGCCCTTATCAAGACGGAGCTTGATTCCATGCCCACAGAGCTGGATGATATGCAAAGAAGGATTATGCAGATGGAGATAGAGGAAGCTGCCCTTAAGAAGGAAAGTGACAGGCTCAGTATGGAAAGGCTAAACGTTCTTCAGCAGGAGCTGGCTGAGCTTCGTGACAAATTCTCATCAGCCAAGGCAAAATGGGACAGCGAGAAGGCTGCGGTGGAAAGGATGCATAAGCTGAGGGAAGCCATAGAAAACCTTAATAAAGAGATAGAGATTGCAGAAAGAAACTATGATCTTGATAAGGCAGCGGAGCTAAAATACGGAAGGCTGCCACAGCTGCAGAAGGAGCTGGCCCAGGAGGAGGAAAAAATTAAAAAAGAGGGTACCAGCCTGGTGCATGAAAATGTAACCGAGGAAGAGATAGCAAAAATCGTATCCCGCTGGACAGGGATTCCGGTAACCAAGCTTACGGAGAGCGAGCGCAGTAAGGCCTTGCATCTTGCCGATGAGCTTCACAAGAGGGTGGTTGCCCAGGATGAAGCTGTGCAGAAGGTGGCGGACGCTATCCTGCGGTCAAAAGCCGGTATTAAGGACCCGACAAAGCCGATAGGCTCCTTCCTGTTTTTGGGGCCTACCGGTGTCGGCAAGACCGAGCTTGCCAAGGCGTTGGCGGAAAGCCTCTTTGATAACGAGCGTAATATGGTTCGCATAGATATGAGTGAATATATGGAGAAGCATTCTGTGGCAAGGCTTATAGGCGCACCTCCCGGATATGTGGGCTATGAGGAGGGCGGCCAGCTGACGGAGGCCATCAGGCGCAAGCCCTATGCAGTTATACTCTTTGATGAGGTGGAAAAGGCTCACCCTGAGGTTTTTAATGTTCTTCTGCAAGTACTGGATGATGGCCGTATAACCGATTCACAGGGACGGACGGTTGACTTTAAAAACACTATCATAATACTGACATCCAATATAGGTTCGAGATATTTGCTGGAGGGTATAGATGATTTCGGCGACATCACCGAACAATGCGAGGCCCAGGTAATGACTGAGCTCAGAGCAGCCTTCAGGCCGGAATTCCTGAACAGGCTGGATGAAATAATTATGTTTAAGCCATTAACTCAGGACAATATTAACGCTATTCTCGATCTGATGATAAAGGATCTCAACAGAAGACTTGCCGACAAGGAAATTAAGATAGAGCTGACTCCTGCGGCAAAGGAATATGTAGTAGCCAGAGCTTACGATCCTATATACGGAGCAAGGCCATTAAGGCGTTTCCTTCAAAAGAATGTGGAAACCTTAAGCGCAAGGCTGATACTAAGCGATCAGCTGGGGCCTGATTCAACGATTGTTATAGATGAGATTGACGGCGATTTGATCGCCAGGGCCAGGGCATAAGCTTTTAAAGGAAAAAACATTAATGAAATAGGAAGAGGCAGTTCGTAGGACTGCCTTTAATTTTGCATTAAATTATTAATATCCTGAAAAACATATATGTACATATGTGGGTCATCTTTGAAATTGTTTTTTGATGTCAATAGTATATTAGCGAATGCATATGATTTTAAGCAATTGAATAACAGTATTAGAAGGATAAAATCAATGGATATAAATAAAATTTATCCGGGACATGGCGAACCGTTTTTGGCTACGGAAATAATGTAAGTAATAAAATTTTAATTCCTTAATTCAAATTAATAATAGCTTTCCCCGAATTATTTATAGCTCCTTATCATACAATTCTAATAAAAAGTATATCTTTGGAGGTTGTGATGAGGAGGCTAGGAATATTATTTCTGCTTCTTGTGATAATGGTGTCAGCAGCCGGACTTATTGCATGCAAAAAAAAGGATGAAATTAAAAAAATCAGGGATTTGGATTTTACGGTTGTGGAGGATGCCGATCTTCCGGGAGAGCTTAAGGAGTTAATTGAAGAAAAGAAGGCGGAGCCATTCAAGATTTCCTATTCCAATAAGGATAATCTTTACATAGCAGTAGGTTACGGAAAGCAAAACAGTGGAGGATACAGCATATCGGTTGAAGAGCTCTATCTGACCAATAACGCTATATATATAGATACCAATTTAATCGGTCCTTCCTCCGATGATGTGGTATCTCAGGGTGTAACCTATCCTTATGTGGTTGTAAAGCTTGAATATATTGATAAAAGAGTGGTTTTTGAGTAGATATAGAGCATACATATAATAAAATATAGTTATTAATTCTTATATCGTACCAATATATAGTATATTTTTTAAATATTTTTACATTATGCATATTGAAAATTAAATTGGTTATAATATTTTTGTGCATATTTATAGTTGTAAAGTAAAGCATATATGATGCATGTGAAAAAATTCCTTAAAAATTACTAAATTTTATATGTGATATATGTGCATATTTTTCTGGATAAAGGCCTTCCCTGAATGTAATTGTCTGAAAATTCATTGACCGAATTAGCATTTTATGCTATAATACATACGATGCATATAATTTGTGGTCAAGAAATAAATTGGTGTCTTAACCTTTATGGAGCTCCCAGCCTATAAGGTTAAAAGCACAGTAAGGAGATAATCATGATGAAGCAAAACAGTGTTAACAATGTACGGATTGCTGTAGCAAACCAAATGGGGAAAAGGGTTAAAATCCGTGTTAACAGGGGAAGGCATAAGGTAGATATATCGGAGGGAATTATCTCAAAGATATATCCGAACATCTTTTTAGTTGAGATTCCGGGCTCAAAGGATATGCCGGCCAGAGTTGCATCTTACAGTTACACCGATTTATTGACTAAAGACGTTGAGCTTATTTTATGCAATTAACAGCTGACAATATGAATGGCTTACGTGGCTAAAACCGTACAGGGTTTTAGCTTTTTTGTTTTAGATTTGTCGGTGCAAATGCGTTTATAATGTAAAACAAGTACTCATAAAACTCATATCCCCTGAATATGATATGACAGAGGCATCCGTCATATGTCCAATTTTAAGGAGGGATTTGAGTGGAGTTAATAAAAAAGAATATTCATATGAATAAATTAAGATGTAAGAGCAATCTGCAGCTTATATTAGATGATGATTTTAATGTCTCCGACACCAAGCCTGATATCGACTATGTAATAACCAGTCAGGGAGAAGTAAAAATTAATGAGATTAGGGCTATGAACGGAAAGCTGATGGTTAAGGGAGCCCTTGCCTTTAATGTACTTTATCTGAGCGAGCAGGAGCCGAAGCCGGTACATAATTTAAGCGGAGAAATTCCCTTTGATGAAATTATTAATATGGATGTTAACTGTTCGGATGATGAGCCTATAGTAAGGTGGGAGCTTGAGGATCTGACTGTCGGACTGATTAACTCCAGAAAGTTTAGCGTAAAGGCTATAGTAGGCTTATATGTAACAGTAGAGGATCTGTATGATGAGGAGACCGCTGTTGGGGTGGAGGGACCGGAGGATGTTCAGTGCATTCATAAAAAGATCGAGGTCACAAATGTAGTTATTAATAAAAAGGACACCTTCCGCATAAAGGATGAGATTGTTCTTCCCGCAAACAAAGGTAATATCTCATCTCTCCTTTTTTCCGATATAGGCTTAAGCAATGTCGAAGTCAGGCTTATGGATGACAAATTCAGCGTCAAGGGCGAAATTCCGGTGTTTATCCTTTATACCAGCAATGATGAGGAAAATCCTATTGAGTATTATGAAACGGAGCTGCCCTTCTCAGGAACTGTGGATTGCAATGGCTGCACAGAAGATATGATAGAGGATATCAGCTTCAATATTATAAGCAAGAATCTTGAAATAAAACCAGATGTTGATGGTGAAGAAAGGGTTCTTGATTTGGAGATTATCCTTGAGATGGGAATAAAGGTATATGATGTCGATGAAGCGGAGATTTTGTATGATGCCTATTGTACTACAAAAGAGCTTAGGCCTGTTATCCGCAATGCCAGCTATGAGAATCTGGTTATAAAAAACAACAGCAAATACCGCATTGCCGATCGGATAAGAATCGAGAGCAATCAACCGAAGCTTCTTCAGATTTGCCATGCAAAAGGGGATATAAAGATTGATGAAATTACTGTAGAAAGTAATGGGCTTTTGGTAGAAGGTGTTATTGAGTTGGATATTCTGTACATATCTGAGGATGACCACAGACCGCTCAATTCCCTGAGGGCAGTGATACCCTTCTCCCAACTGGTAGAGCTTAAGGGAATGAAGCCTGACAGCAATTATGAGATTAAGCCTTCAATTGATCAGTTAAGTGTTATGATGCTTGACGGTGAGGAAATTGAGGCTAAGGCAACAATTAACCTCAACACTATAGTATTTGATCTGATTACTGAACCGATTATATCGGATATTGAGGTATCTGAGCTTGATATGAACAAGATCAGATCGATGCCCGGCATTATTGGATATGTGGTTAAAAAGGGAGACAGCTTGTGGAACATAGCCAAAAAATATTATACTACCGTTAACGATATAATGGCTATAAACAGTCTTGAGGATGATAAAATCAAGGAAGGTGATAAGCTTATAATCCTGAAAAAGGTTGAAGTTGTCAGATAAGCATTTAAAAGAAAGGCCGTAAGGCTATAGGAATAGCTAATCGGGAGATGCCGGATACAGCATCTCCCTTTTTTCTATGCGCCCGGCGGGCGCACGTTCCAACGAGTGAAAGTCTCAAATCCGCCCAGCGGTGGGAAGGTTATAGCCAGCGGTGTATTGGTAATTTCAATTAATTGTTAATTTATATGAGAAATATACCGAAATATATTATGCAAGGTTTTTAAGGCGGGCAATTTCTTAAGCCAGGGAAGGCAAGGCTTGTCAGCCGGTTAAAAGGAGCTTGCAATAAAATAAGAATGTCAAGGAGGACTGAAAATGAGTGTAAATGGAGTTAGCAACAGTTACGGTTATTCAAATGTAAGGGACGCCACAACGGAAAAATACGGCAAGGTGGAGCGCAAGGCTGAAAAAACCGTAGCTAACGACACTGCCGTAGTATATGAGAAAAGCATTGACAGCGGCGGCAAGAAGGTCTATGTCAGGGATGAGGCTACAATTCAGCGCCTGAAGGCAGATCTTGAGAGGCGCACCCAGAGCCTTAAGGAGCTTGTGGAAAAAATGCTGCTAAAGCAGGGCAAGGTTTATACGGAAGCAACCAATATCTTTGCCCTGATTCGGGAGGGCAAGCTGGAGGTGGACCCTGAAATCAGCCTGCAGGCTCAAAAGGATATAGCAGATGATGGCTACTGGGGAGTGGAACAGACCTCAGACAGGCTGGTATCATTTGCAATAGCCTTAAGCGGCAGTGATACTTCAAAGGCTGATTTGTTGATTGAAGCAGTTAAGAAGGGTTTTGAAGAGGCTGAAAGAATCTGGGGAGGCAAGCTTCCTGATATTTCATACAAAACCCTTGATGCGGTTATCAAAAAGCTTGAAGCCTGGCGTGATGGATTAAGAGCAGACTCGGAAGAAAATGATGCTGCAGCAAATGAATAATCAGGCATCAGACTAGTAATGGCATAAAATAATATATCCCGGAAAATCCTTAATATAAACCAATCCCTCATATAGCTCCTTAACATAAAAGGGCAGGTTTATATCGGGTATTTCCGGGGTATTTTATTTTTTTATGTTTATAGAACTGATATATTCCTCAGCTTTCTAAAGAGCAGGGAGATAATAAAGGATGGTATGGCCTTGTCAGAAATACCTGCACCGCATGCTTATAGTTGTCAGTAAAATAAGTATAGGCCTCCTCCGCCTGGCTTTTATTACGGAATATACCAAACACTGTTGGGCCGCTTCCGCTCATTAAGGAGTTCATAGCCCCGGCCTGTATCATATCCTTTTTTATTTCGTCAATTACCGGATGCATCCTTATAGTAACGGACTCCAGCAGGTTGGCCATTTTTGCGGTCAGCGAATCTAAATCGGCACAAACAAGTGCCTTCTTCATTCCCTCGATATCGGGATGAATAGTGAAGGCATCAAGCCTCAGGCTTTCATAAACCTGCCGGGTAGATACGCTGATATCCGGTTTTACTAATAGGATGTGACAGTCCGGAAGGGGGTGAAGGGGTGTCAGCCGTTCGCCAATACCTTCGGAAAGGGCTGTGCCCAAAAGAATACAATATGGGACATCCGCTCCAATTTTTACTCCCAGCCGCATCAGGTCGGCATCCGACATACCGGTCTGAAACAGTTGATTTAAGCCCTTTAGGCTTGCGGCGGCATCGGAGCTTCCCCCTGCCAGTCCGGCTGCAACAGGAATTTTTTTATCCAGGTTTATTTCCAGCCCGCATTTTATAGAATTTGCTTCCATGAACAAGGCAGCAGCCTTATATACAAGATTTCTTCTGTCATTGGGCAGATAGGCCAGATTTGACTTAAGGCTTATGCCTTCATTTTCTGTTATTTTTATTGTCAAATTATCATGCAGGCATAGCGACTGCATTATCATGCATACGTCATGATAGCCGTCACTGCGTCTGCGCAGAACATCAAGGCCGATGTTTATTTTAGCATAGGCTTTTACGCTGATGGATTTCATCTTAATCCTCCGTAGTACCAGTGTATACAGTATTGTAGCACACCGCCACAGGGATTACAAATAGCAAAGTTATATACCGGCATTATTTATATTAACCATGAGGCTTTACACAAGGGTATGATTAATTTTTCTGAAATAAATCCTTAAAAAACTCAAGCAGTTTAAATTTGATCTTTACCGGCACTTTTTTAGCCTTAAGTGCTTCATAATCCTCCTCCGTCAGCAGGTATTTGAGCTTTTGACCGGAATCTTCATCTATAATGCTGTAAGTATCGTCTACAAAGCATAAGGGAGGAAAGACCACACACCACCAGTTCTTACCCTTTGCCTCGCCAATCTCTACCTGCAAGGCTTCGTAATTGCCCGGAGGGAAGGCATATTCTCCATATAGTCTGAGAGGGAAGTAGCATTCTTCCAATGATACCCTGACAGGATAGGAAAAGCCCTGAGCCGCAATGGTATTTCTGGCCAGCTGAGCAATATCCTCCAGCCGGTCGGATATGATTTTTCTGGCATCCTCTATGGAAGCCGCATCTCTTAGATAAGGTGAAAGCTGATCCACCAGGACGTTTTTTACAATCAGCTTTAAAGCCTGATCCTTATCGCTGTCACTGTTGGCAATAACATGGAAGCGAATTATTTGATCAGCTATCTGCTGTTGCCTTTGGCGGCTTTGTGAATTTGCCCTGATTATCAGGCTGGGTATGAACAGCAGCATAAGTATAATAAGCAGGAGGCCCACCCTGCAGCTGTCATTTAAGTGGTTATGCTTATTGTCCTGACCAGGACGGTTGAATATTTCTTGTATTCCTAATCTAATTCCGGGAAAGCGTCTGATATGTAGGCAGCTTTTCATTTTATGCAAGTTATAATCAAGCTCGTTATGCAAGTATTCCAACTTCTTGTTTTTTTCCTTTTTCATATAAAACCTCCGAATTATTGCCCTGATTGGTTCCTTATCCTAAAGTCTTGCCATAATACAAAGGGATATACATTACCGGATAAAATTTAACTTATTAATCAAAACAGCAGCCATGATAAAAAGCGTCGCCGTAAAATGTATGTTATAGCAAAATATACAGAAAATACGGAAAAAGGAATGGCGGGAAGGATATTGTACTGTTGAATGAATAATAGTAAAATATACAGGATGATTAATTGTCGATTAATAATTAAATAAATTTAAATAGGATTAGCTGCAAAATCAGGATTATAAATTTCCGGATTTAAAATATCAGAAATAGTGGAGAATCATAAATGACAGAAAGAGTTTATATAAGTATAATAGGCCGGCAGCCAGGCGGCGAAGATAAGCCCATAGAAACTAAGCTGCCGGGAAGATATTGCTTGATTAATGGAAGACATTGTATAAGCTATGAAGAAAGGCTTGCAGACAGCGAGTATGTTACTAAAAATATTATAAAGGCCTCAGGCGATCAGGTGACCATAATTAAAAAAAATGGGGTTGAAAGCAGGCTGGTATTTGATCAAAAAAGGATTACCAGCACAGACTATCATACCCCATTTGGCAGTATAAATCTCTCAATCAGAACCAAATCTATTGCAATCAAGGAGAGTCAGGACCTGATTGAGTTAAAGCTGGAATATAGTCTCTTATCCGGCAATACACTGGTATCGGACAACATGGTTAATATAAAGATTACCCCTGCCCGGTAAGTAGCCGGAAAAAGGCCTCCGGAAGACCTGCTAGTCTGCATATAGACTCTGCAGATAGAGTTTATGCGTAATTTAGCACTCAGACCGGTTTAATCTGCGACAGAGGAGCCGCTTTCCTTTGGAAAGAGTATTCCCTCATCATCTATTTCTATATCAAATGATATTTTCTTAATAAAACTAAAATACTTCTCTTTTTCTTTGTTATCTGTTATCAGGTAGGTAAAGTTGTTTTTGGCCATTACCGGGAGAAGCTGAGGCCTTATACTGCCGTCGCTTTCGATTTGGAGCTTCAGCAGGGCTGATTCTACAGTAGCCCGGCTGAACCAGAAGTTGCTGAGGCTGTATGCAATCAGCTTTCCCTTGTAAAATTCAAAGCCCTGCATTACATGCGGATGACAGCCGATGACTGCGTCGGCGCCGGCATCTATATAAGCCTGTGCAAGGCTTCTTTGGTATTTTTCAGGATAATTCTTGCGCTCAACTCCCCAGTGGACATAGACTATCACATAATCGCTTTCATCCTTGGCCTTACTTATGACTTCGCAAATTAGGGCCGGATCGTAGGTACCCACCATTCCGGGTCTGTCTTCGGTAGCATACCAGTTGCCGGCAAAAATGACTCTTGATGCGGCTACATAAGCTATTTTTTTACCGTTAATGGTATAGTATATAGGAGCCTTTGCCCTGTCTAAATCTTTTCCTGCTCCGACATAATCGATGCCTGCCTCCTCCAGGGTACTGAAGGTATCCAGCAGGGCATCCTGTCCGTAATCCAGCGCATGGTTGTTGGCCAGGGATACAATGTCTACACCCATTTCCTTAAGGATTTCGACTCTGGCGGGGTTAGCCCTGAAGGTATATGATTTGTTGGGAGTTTTTTCACCGCGGGTACTGAAGGCAAATTCATTATTAAGCATCATTATGTCTGCATCCCGCATTTCCTTTAATAGATCTTCCGACAGACATTTACTGATATCCTTTTTTTCAGAATCATATTTTTTAACCGGAGTTGAGTTATCATCAAGATTAACATCACCAGCAAAGGCAAGTATTATCGGCCTGGCTGCAGGAAATTCCTCCGGTATGGGCGTGGCGGAAGCATTTTTATTATCTTTTGTGTCGGTGCTTTCCGTTTCCGTGCTTTCGGTCGTGTCCTGTACAGGCGACTCAGGCTTTTGCTCATTGATGTCTCCGGTTTGATTGCCGTCATCGCTTTCATTGCCGCGCTCAGGACCGGCTGGAACAGCCGGTTTGCTCTTTAGATCCATCCTCAGCTGCCTGTCAAACGCAAATGCTATCAGACCGGCCATAACAAAGACAGATAGTATACAGATTATTATCAGCAATATCCTGTTCTTCTTTCGCATAAAATATCCCCCTGATAAGTGTCCGTTTTTTCCAATAATCAAAAAATCCTCTTGCCTTTTAGATTAATTATGTCTGTAAGGAAAGAGGATTATAAGTGTTTATTTTTTGTTTTCCTTTTCTTTTTTTAGTGAGCCGGTAATTCGTTTGAAGAAGCCTTCCTTCTTTTTCTTCTGCTCAAGATTGCCTCTCAGCCCCTTGACATCCATTATATATATACCGCTGATAACAGCCTTTACTTCCTTCTTAACAGGTATAAGGTCAAATACCTTTGCGTCACATACTAATGATAATACTCTGGGACCGATTTTAGCCTTTACTATAGGAACCTTGGAGCCCCGCAGATACTTTGGTGTCTGATCCACAACTATTTTAGGAAGACCCGCATCCTTCATCTTCATCTTCTTTTTATCAATAACCAGAATTGAAACTGTCTGGGCAGATGCCTGCATCTGTGATTGTGCTTCCTCCTGCTTCTTTTGCAGCTTTTTTCCGACGAAGTATAAGGCTACAAATACGCCAATCACTACAATTAAGATGATTAACAATACAATGCTTAATGTATTCACGGGGTATGTACCTCCTCAAATTTACTTCAGATGCTTGTACAAACACAAGCAACGATTATTGTAACATTTTTTCTTTAAAAAATAAATAGTAATTTTCAAAACTCTCACTAAAGGGCCGCAAAAGATACATGCCAGCCGGTTCTATGAGCTGCCAAAGAAGTCTGCAGGTGTGAAAATCACAACAGTCGGGAGTTTTTCTCAAGAGTTTCCCTTATTATTCCCTGTACGTAAGAGCCGATGCTTTTTTGCTGCTGCTTGGGCAAGTCCTTTATATAGATTGGTTTTCCATATTCTATAATAACATGGGCTGACCGGATCCATGGCATATGGTTTTCAAATACAGCATCGGCATTGCTGATTGATACCGGTACTATGGCACAGCCTGTTTTTTCCGCCACCTTAAAGCTTCCTTCGCGAAAAGGAAGCAGATCCTTACCATGATTTCTGGTTCCTTCAGGGGCGATGAATATGGAATAACCTGCCTTAACCTGCTCAATAGCCTTAAGTATGGTTTCCAGCCCCTGCCTGATATCGTTTCTGTCAAGAAAGAGGCATTGAAGAAAACGCATCCAGGTACGAAGTATCGGCACTTTGGCTATCTCCTTCTTGGCTATAAAGCCTGTCAGTGTCGGAACCGTGGTATAAGCCACTGGGATATCAAAATAGCTTCTGTGGTTGCTTACATAAAGAACAGGCTCGTCCTTTGGAACATTTTCCACGCCAATCACTGTTTTTTTCACCCCGCAGATAAAGAGCAGGATACGAAAGGCCATCACAACTATTGCCTGTGAGCAGGCAACACGGGCTTTGCGGCTAAAAAAGCCTATTACAAGCATGATCAGCAGCAAAGGCAAGCTGATGATGGAAAACAGCAACAGATATAATAAAGTTAAGATCAGCCTCATAAGCTCCTCCTTCATGTGTAGCTTATGTCGATAAATTAGTCGTAATATATGTTGTATGCCGGAACGGTTGTATCAATATCCGGAAAATCTATAATCTCATAATCCTTAGGTATATCGCTGATGGAAGGGGTTGCCTTTGGCCAATTATCCTCCAGGTTATCCTCATCCTGCCAATCTGGCAAAGCCGGTTCATACAGTTCGTCCGGGGTTGTTGGTTTTGTTGTTTCATCCGGCAAAGCCTGTTCATCCTGCTCATCCTCCGGTACAGGAGTCGGGCTTATTTCCGGAATTTCGGAAATATCAGGTGAAATAGTAGGACTAAGCTCGATATCCGGCTCATCTATAATTTCACCATTTTCATCAATTATTATTCCATCAGTTCCGGTAGGTTCGGGAATGCTTGGAACAGGGCTGGGGGTTATGTTTATCAGATCAGCATATTTTTTTTCAAAATCAAAATCCTTGCCGGGAGTGTAATTATAATATTCCTCCAGGGTCAGGTCGTTTTCGTAAAGGTATTTTGCCAGTCCCTTGCCCACATATCTGATGTGCCATGGTTCATATGCATAGCCGGTGATATGGGCCTTGCCTTTGGGATAACGGATAATATAGCCATAATGATGGGCGTTTTGCGCCAACCATTTGCCTTCGGGTGTTTCCGAAAAACTCGTTGACAAATTATAACGCAGGGATTTACAGGATACATCCATAGCCAGGCCGGTTTGATGTTCGCTGGCTCCCGGGACGGCGGAATATTTTAAGGTATATTCCTTTCCCTTGGTCAGTATGTTGTTAATGAAAATCTGCTTTTGTCTGGTGTAGGAGCGATAGCCGGATACCCCGCATAATTCATAGCCATCCTCCCTGGCGGCGGCAAAAAGCCTTTCAAGAGCCTGGGCAGCTTCAGCCCGCATCAGGGTACGCTCATCATAGCTTTTAAGATTAAAGTATACGTTAACCGTAACCAGATTTTCCGGAACAAAGTTTTTTGGAAGGCTATACTCAGGATTGACAAAAACGGTTATACTGCCGTGGTCCAGATCAATCTCTGTTGCAGGAACAAAAGGCTCCTCAGGCTCCATTGTTGGTGTGGGTATTATAGCAGGCGCCTCTGTGGGAGCGTTTGTAATGTTCTCATATGTATTGCCTGTATCATTGCTTTTATCGCTTATGTTTATTTTGTCTGTCACGCTGATGACTTCGCTACTTTCCTGCTGGTATGAGCTAGAAACATTGTCCGGCTTGGACATTGTAAAGAAAACTATACCGACAGTTAGTACTACTCCAAGTACAGCCATGATAATTATATTTCTATTCCTGTTATTCAATTATATTCTCCTTTTGCAACCAAACAAAAAAACAGTACATTTACCTGCTTATAAAACCGTATAATCAAAAAAGGAACAAATCAGGCCGGGAAGGGGTCCTGATATAAAGCTAAAAAGTAAACTTATACAAGACGGCTTGTATAAGTTAAGTATAGCATATTTTGCCCGTTGCGGACAAAATAAATATAAAAAATCTTATTAAAAATTTTTCATGAAAGTCCCTTAATATTATCTGTCAGCTTGTTCAGGAGCCGGGTTTTCATGTTGTAGAGCTTTTGTGACAGATCTACATACACGATATGAGGGTTAACCAGCCGTCTGCATTCATCCCATAAGGAGTCCAGTTCCTTCATGCAGTACTCGCGTATTTCCATAACTGAAGGAGAGTTGTAAACGCATTTGCCTGATATAAACACCGGCACCATAAGCTCCCTTAGGGTATAGGTACCCGGTTGTAGAAGGGTTTTCTTCCATGTAGCATGAGGATCAAAAAGCAGAAGCGGCTTGTCGGGAGAAAATACTTCATCCGCCAGAGCTATAAGGTCGGCTTTAACCTTGCCGCTTTCCTTTTCATATACACGGATTACTTTTTTATTGCCCGGGTTGGTAATTTTCCACTGATTTTCGGAAAGCTTGATTTTAGGTATAAAGCGACCACCCTTCCATACGGCAGCCAGCTTATATACACCACCGAAGGCCGGCCAGTCTTTGGAGGTAATCAGCTTTGTGCCTACTCCCCAGGAGTCAATTTTGGCGCCTTGAGCCTTTAAGGAATCTATTATATATTCATCAAGATCACTGGAGGCTGTTATTGTAGCATCCTTAAAGCCGGCATCATCCAGCATCTTCCGAGCTTTTTTGGACAAATAGGCCAGATCTCCGCTGTCAAGACGTATACCATACTTCTCCGGCAGTTTGCCTGCCTCGCGAAGCTCTGTAAATACCTTAATGGCATTGGGTACTCCTGAACGAAGTGTGTCATAGGTATCCACCAGCAGGGTGGTGTTATGAGGGTACAGTTCGGCATATTTTCGGAAGGCGGTAAGCTCATCGTCATAGCTCATAATCCAGCTGTGGGCATGAGTTCCCAGGGCAGGGAGATCATACAGCTTTGCGCTGAGCACATTGCTGGTTCCTATACAGCCACCAATAATAGCGGCTCTTGCTCCAAGGGTACCCGCATCCGGTCCCTGCGCTCTCCTGAGTCCAAACTCCATTACCGGCTGGCCACCTGCTGCATATACAACTCTTGAAGCCTTGGTGGCTATCAGGCTCTGATGGTTGATTATATTAAGCAGGGCGGTTTCTATCAACTGTGCTTCCATAATAGGAGCGATAACCTTAAGCAGGGGTTCCATGGGAAAAACCACGGTTCCTTCAGGAACGGCATATATATCTCCGGTAAAACGAAAGCCTCGCAGATATTCAAGAAAGTCCTCATCAAATATCTTGAGGGAGCGGAAATATTCTATATCCTCCTCTGTAAAGCTGAGAGAATTGATATATTCGATAATCTGTTCTAGACCGGCACATATGGCATATCCGCTGCCGGAAGGATTCTCGCGATAGAAGACATCGAAGATGACCCTGTCGTTGTTCTTATACTTGAAATAGCCCTGCATCATTGTTAATTCATAGAAATCTGTTAATAAGGTTAAGTTATGCTTGCTCATATATACCTCCGCACAATATGCCGGTCGAAATATAAGACCGGCCTGTATACTAACAGCTTTTGTAAAGCTTGTTTAATAAGGTCTTAACAGGTCTCAGGCTCATAAAATGTTCATAACACAACATATACCAGATTCAATCATAAGTCAAGACATCATAGAAGGTAATTTCGCATTCAAATTTAATATCTTTAAATAGATATTACAGATATTTGTGATAACCGCTAAAGACTTATTTGGCTTAAAAAAGGCCTGAAAAATGCTGAAGGTTAATCCTGCGGGCCGGAATTATCTGGTCCGGCTGTTAAAGCCTGCGGATGCACTATGTTTTCAATTATATTGGAGACTTCCTCTATTAAATGGATGGATATAACTATTGTACATGGAGACTGGCTGTACTTTTCTATAAGGACCTTATAGAAAAGGTCCCTGTGATTGGCGTCAAGACCCAGCACCGGCTCATCCAGCAATACATATGGGGTATTGCTAATAAAGGACCATTTCGTTGTGAATCTGTGTATGAGCCGGAAAGTTGTATTAATTGGTGATTAAAGGCGTTTAAACTATTGACAATCGGCATTTTATATACTAGAATTATCAAAAAATATCGCTAAAAACGATGACGGAGAGAGTAGGCAGTTTTCAAAAGTCACAGCGAGCCGGAGGTTGGTGAAAGTCCGGTATGAGTAGAGGCTGACTGAAAATCACTCCCTAGTTGCAAGACCCAAAGGTGTTTTTCGTACACCAAGTAGGTTGCGCCGGTATCTACCGTTATATAGATAATGTATAGGGCGGCTGTAGCTGCCAAGTACGTGAAACAGGTGGTATAATGATAGCGTATGCTCTCATCCTTTTTCGGATGGGAGCTTTTTTAGCATAGGGCTTTTTCGGTAATGTTGGATTATTAATACTATTTATATAAATTTAAGGAGGAGTAAAAGGATGTACGATAAAGTGTCTACAGATCTGAACTTTGTCGAGAGAGAAAAAAAGATTTTGAAATTCTGGCAGGAAAATAACATTTTTGAAGCAAGTATAGAGGAACGCAAAGGTTGTCAGCCTTATACCTTTTATGACGGTCCGCCGACAGCTAACGGCCAGCCCCATATAGGGCACGTGCTGACAAGGGTTATTAAGGACATTATACCCAGATACAGGACCATGAAGGGCTATAATGTACTCCGCAAGGCAGGATGGGATACCCATGGCCTTCCGGTGGAGCTTGAGGTGGAAAAGCTCCTGGGCATAGACGGCAAGGAGCAGATTGAAGCATACGGTCTTGAGCCCTTTATTCAAAAATGCAAGGAAAGCGTGTGGAAGTATAAGGGCATGTGGGAGGATTTTTCCCAGACGGTAGGCTTCTGGGCAGACATGGATAATCCCTATGTTACCTATCATAACGAATATATTGAATCCGTATGGTGGTCACTGAAGCAAATATGGGATAAAGGCCTGCTTTATAAGGGATTTAAGATAGTGCCCTATTGCCCCAGATGTGGTACTCCTCTTTCCAGCCATGAGGTGGCCCAGGGCTATAAGGATGTAAAGGAAAAGTCCGTTATAGCCAAGTTCCGTCTTAAGGGCAGCAAGGATGAATTTATTCTTGCCTGGACCACAACCCCCTGGACCTTGCCCTCCAATGTGGCTCTGTGCGTTAATCCGGATGAAAGCTATGTAAAGGTTAAGGTTTTGGTGGATGAAAAGGGCAATGTATTGAAGAAGGATGGCAGCTGCAGCTGTGGCCACGACCATGAGCAGGCTGGGCAGCCGGCTAAAATTGCAACCGAGCATTATATTCTGGCAGAAGCTCTGCTGGCTAGCGTTATTGACGGAGATTATGAGATAGAAGCCAGATATATCGGTAAAGAGCTGGAATATCTGGAATATGAGCCTTTGTTTGATTATGCCCAGCTGGATAAGAAGGCTTATTATGTAACCTGTGATCATTATGTAACATTGACGGACGGTACCGGTGTTGTTCATATTGCACCGGCCTTTGGTGAAGATGACAACAGGGTAGGCAAGATATATGATCTGCCATTTGTACAGCTGATCGACGGTAAGGGCGAATTCAAGCCTGAAGCAACTGATCTGGCAGGACTTTTCTGTAAGGCTGCCGATGAGCCTATTATGAAAATGCTGGCAGGTAAAGGGCTTCTGTTTAAGGTTTTGAAATTTGAACACAGCTATCCTTTCTGCTGGCGCTGTGACACTCCTCTGATTTACTATGCAAGAGAATCCTGGTTTATCAAGATGACGGCAGTAAAAGATCAGATGATAGAAAACAACAATACCATCAACTGGTTCCCTGAGAGCATAGGACAGGGCCGTTTTGGTGACTGGCTTAAGAATGTACAGGACTGGGGCTTATCGCGTGACCGTTTCTGGGGAACACCTCTTCCAATATGGGAGTGCGAGGACGGACATTTGCACTGTATAGGCAGCATAGAGGAGCTTAAATCCATGTCTGACAACTGCCCTGATAATATAGAGCTGCACAGACCCTTCATTGATGAGGTAAAAATAAAATGTCCTCAATGCGGCAAGGAAATGACCAGGGTTAAACCGGTTATAGACTGCTGGTATGACTCTGGCTCCATGCCCTTTGCCCAGTGGCATTATCCGTTTGAAAACAAGGAGCTGTTTGAAAAGCATTTCCCGGCAGACTTTATCAGTGAGGCTGTAGACCAGACCAGAGGCTGGTTCTATTCCCTGCTTGCAGTTTCAACCCTGATTTTTGGAGTAGCACCCTTCAAAAACTGTATTGTTTTAGGACACGTACAGGATGAGAACGGTCAGAAGATGTCAAAATCAAAGGGCAATTCGGTAGATCCCTTCGATGCGCTGGCAAGACACGGAGCAGATGCAATCCGTTGGTATTTCTATATTAATTCAGCCCTGTGGCTGCCCAACCGTTTCCATCATGCAGCGGTTACCGAGGGACAGAGAAAGTTCATGGGAACTCTGTGGAACACCTATGCCTTCTACGTGCTTTATGCCAATATAGACAATTTTGATGCCACCAAGTACAGCCTGGAATACGACAAACTATCGGTAATGGACAAATGGCTGCTTTCAAGACTTAATACCGTGGTTAAGACGGTGGATAACCATCTTGACAATTACCGCATAACCGAATCGGCAAGAATTCTGGCGGATTTTGTGGATGAATTGTCCAACTGGTATGTAAGAAGAAGCAGGGAGCGTTTCTGGACCAAGGGAATGCCTCAGGACAAGATAAATGCCTACATGACCCTTTACACAACACTTGTCACCCTGGCGAAGCTGGCAGCCCCCTTCATACCTTATATGACGGAGGATATTTATCAGAATCTCGTACGCAATCTGGATAAGAGCGCACCAAAGAGTGTGCATCTGTGTGACTATCCTTCATATAATGAAGCATGGATTGATGAAAAGCTTGAAGCAGACATGGAGGAGGTACTGGAGATAGTTGTTCTTGGCCGCGCTTGCAGAAATGCTGTCAACATCAAGAACCGCCAGCCTTTGGCCACCATGTATGTAAGGGCTGATGAAAAGCTGTCGGAATATTACACCTCAATCATAGCCGACGAGCTTAATATTAAGAAGATTATCTTTACGGATGATGTAAGTAAGTTCACCTCCTACAGCTTTAAGCCGCAGCTTAAGACCCTGGGCCCGAAATTCGGCAAGCAGATAGGTGCTCTGCGCGCGATTCTGGCAGGTCTTGACGGGAACAAGGCAATGGAAGAAATCAATGCAAGCGGAAGGCTGACCATAGAGCTGGAAGGCAACCAGATCAGCATTGACAAGGAGGACTTACTGATAGAAACATCCCAAAAGGAAGGCTTTGTATCCGATTCTGACCGTGGAATTACAGTTGTACTGGATACAAATCTTACAAAGGAGCTGATAGAGGAAGGCTTCGTAAATGAGATCATCAGCAAGCTGCAAACCATGAGAAAGGAAGCCGACTTCGAGGTTATGGATCAAATCCGTGTATATCAGAGCGGCAATGACAGGATCCAGGGTATAATGAAGCGCAATGCCGAGGAAATTAAGACTCAGGTGTTGGCTACCGAGTTTATATTTGACAGCCTGCAGGGCTACAGCAAGGAATGGAATATTAATGGTGAAAATGTAAGACTTGCTGTTGAAAAGGTTTAATTCATATGGCAGGCTGACTGCCTGCATGCGGGATACGGCAAAAAAGGCATTAAGCATAATGACTATATTAATGACTATATTGACTATATTAAGGAAATGACAAGAGAAGGCTTTGATAAAGCTTATATGAAAAGGCGCAATAAGTTTATTACGGACTTGTTGTGCCTTTTCATAATGTGCCTAAAGGGTGTGCTTTAAGGGCTTCATATTCCTTTTCTTTAAATATGTTTTAAAACGTTTTTATAATCATGCGCTGATAACGGAATGCAATATAAATAGATAAGAGAGGCTGATAATAAATTCTGTTTGGAGCTGTAAAAATATGTAATTAAGAATTGGCAATATTCCTTTACTTTTTGCATGATTTGGACTATAATAATAATAGAAAAACATTTATCATAAACATAATAATTCCTATGGAGATTCTGATATAAGAATTACCACCGATATGCTTATGACTTATGTAGACTCTTTCAGATGCATTTCTTATATACACTTTATAGCATATGCTCTGATTGGTTCCGTATAGTTTCTTTTTTATAGACAGGAGGAATTATCTATGAAATTAATCTATGTAATTGTTCGTAACATTGATGCAAGCTATGTCACAGAGGCCTTGAACAAGAATGGTTTCTTTGTTACCAAGCTGGCTTCTACCGGTGGTTTTCTTAGGGAAGGCAACACTACCCTGATGATCGGAACGGAAGAGGAAAAGGTTGACCAGGTAATATCCATTGTTAAAAAGGAATGCGGACCAAGGCAGCAGGTAGTGACCAATCCCATGGGAACAGCTGAATACTCCTCCATGAATGTAGTTGTTAATGTGGGCGGTGCCACGATCTTTGTAATGGATGTGGATCGTTTTGAAAAAATATAGGTAAATTATAAGTACAGGGTAAAGCAAAAACACTTAACAGACATAATGTAATTTATAAATATTTATAAATGTCGGCAGCATTTGACATTGAGGTGTCGGATGCTGTTTTTTTGCTGATTTTTTGTTTAAGTATGCATGAACATATTAGGGCATGTCCGTACAGATGAAATATTTGTGAAATACTGTTTTTTGCTTTATTTTTTAATAAAAATATGATATAAAGGAATAAGCATTTATAATACTCGGCTTATTATGTTTATAATATTATGTTTATAAGCCGAATAAGGAGAAAGGATTAAATCGATGAAGAAAAGAAGTTTATTTATGCTTATATGCTTTAGCTTAATGGCTCTTGCAGCAGGATGCAAAAGGGAAGACTCCGCTGACAAGATTAAGGCAAGCGATTATGTAACGCTGGGTGAATATAAGGGTATTGAGGTAACGGTAGACAGGATTAAGATAACTGACAGCCTGGTGGACAGAATGATTCAAAGGCAGCTGGAATCCAATGCCACTGTTGAAGAGGTTACAGGCAGGGCTGTAATGGATGGTGATATTGTTAACATAGACTTTGAAGGCTTCAAGGATGGGGTTGCCTTCGATGGAGGCAGCGCCAAGGGAGTAGATTTAAAAATTGGTTCAGGTCAGTTTATTCCGGGCTTTGAAGAAGGCTTAATAGGAGCAAATATCGGCGATACCGTAACACTGGATTTAACATTTCCGGAGGTTTATCAAAACAATCCTGATCTGGCAGGACAGGCTGTTGTTTTTAAGGTAACCGTCAATTCCATTTCCGTCAGCAAGGTACCGGAACTGACAGAGGAATATGTCAAGGAAAACACAGAGTATGATTCTGTTCAGGCATATAGGGATGCAATAAGACAGCAGCTTCAGGAGATCAGCGATGATAATTTTGAAAACGAAAGGATGAATGCGGTTTTAAACAAGCTGATTGAAATATCGACCTTTTCAGCAATTCCTCAGAGCCTGCTGGATTATCATGCAGATTCTTACAGAAAATTTATGGAGCAGCAGGTGCAGATGAACCTTGGAGTGTCTCTGGATGATTATCTGGCTTATATGGATATGACCAGGGAGGAGTTTGAACAGGTGGTCAGCCGCTTTGCCGAGGATCAGGCAAAGGCCGAGCTTGTTGAGAGAGCAATTGCAGATGCTGAAAAGATAAAGATAACCGAGGATGAGTATAAGGAGCTGCTTCCCAAGTATTTGACAGATCGCGGAGTATCAAGTGAGGAAAGTCTGCGCAAGCATGAAACAAAGGAGCAGACCATAGAAAATATGAGAATGACAAAAGCATTGGACTTTGTTATAAACAATGCTGTTGTTAAGGAAAATATCTTGGACGATACAGCGGTTAATTAGTTAGCAGAGAGTAGTAATATATGATAAGAGATTTTTTGCCAATTAGCAGAAAAGACATGGAAAAAAGAGGCTGGACCCAATGCGACTTTATATTTGTAATAGGAGATGCTTATGTTGATCATCCCTCATTTGGTCCGGCTATTATAAGCAGGGTACTGGAAAGCCATGGATATAAGGTGGGTATAATTCCACAGCCTGACTGGAAGGACAGCAGAAGCATAACCATACTGGGCAAACCCAGGTTGGGTTTTCTGGTCAGTGGCGGCAATATGGATTCAATGGTAAACCATTATACCGTTGCAAAAAAAAGAAGGCAGACAGATGCCTATTCTCCGGGAGGAGTAATGGGCAAAAGGCCTGATAGGGCTACTATTGTCTATTGCAACCTGATTCGTAAGGAATATAAGAATGTTCCGATTATTATTGGCGGAATAGAGGCAAGCTTAAGAAGGCTAGCCCATTATGACTATTGGAGTGATTCGGTCAGAAGAACAATATTGCTGGATTCCCAGGCCGATATTCTCTCATATGGTATGGGTGAGCGTTCCATTATTGAGATAGCGGATGCCCTAAACAGCGGAATCGATGTCAAGGATATAAGCTTTGTGGATGGTACGGTATATAAAACAAAAAGCACGGATGGGATTTATGATGCAATAGAACTGCCCGACTATGCTTCCATATGTGCCAGCAAGAGAAAATTTGCCGAAAGCTTTTATATACAGTACTGTAATACTGATCCCTATAGTGGAAAAAGATTGATTGAAAAATATAAGGATAATGAATATGTTGTCCAGAATCCGCCGGCAAAGCCTCTTAGCCAGTCTGAGATGGATCGTATATATTCCCTGCCTTATATGAGGGATTATCATCCATCATATGAAGAGGCTGGAGGTGTTCCGGCAATAGAGGAGGTTAAATTCAGCCTTACCTCCAACCGCGGCTGCTTTGGGGGCTGCAATTACTGTGCTTTGACCTTTCATCAGGGCAGGATTGTCCAGAGCAGAAGCCATGAATCGATTCTGGCTGAAGCCAGTCAACTGGTCTGGGACAAGGATTTCAAGGGCTATATTCATGATGTGGGCGGGCCGACGGCCAATTTCAGGCACCCTGCCTGCGAAAAACAGCTTACTAAGGGCGCATGTATAAATAAGCAGTGTCTGTTCCCTACCCCTTGTAAAATGCTTAAGGTGGACCACAGCGATTATCTTGAGCTTTTACGCAAGCTAAGAAATCTTCCAAATGTCAAAAAGGTATTTATCCGTTCAGGCATACGTTTTGATTATCTGATGCTGGAAAAGGACGATACCTTTATTACGGAGCTGTGCCAGCATCATATAAGTGGCCAGCTTAAGGTTGCGCCTGAGCATATATGCGATTCGGTGCTGAAGCTGATGGGTAAGCCGGGCAATTGGGTATATGAAGGCTTTAAGGAAAAGTATAAGAAAATTAATAAAAAACTTGGCAAGGAGCAGTATATTGTGCCCTATCTGATATCCTCCCATCCGGGCTCTACCCTGAAGGAAGCGATAGCACTCGCTGAATATCTCAGAGATATGGGCTATATGCCGGAGCAGGTTCAGGACTTTTATCCGACACCCTCCACGATATCCACCTGTATGTATTACACAGGACTTGATCCCAGAACGATGCAGGAGGTATATGTGCCAAAGTCCCCGCATGAGAAGGCTATGCAGAGAGCCCTGATACAATACCGCAATCCCAAAAACTATCATCTGGTGGTAAAGGCACTGAAGCTGGCAGGACGTGAGGACCTTATCGGTTACGGAAAGAAATGTCTTGTCCGTCCTCTGAAAAACAAAGCACAAACAGCTAAAGGAGACGAAGCTAAAAGACGGACTTATAATAAAGGCGGAACAGCGTCAAGGCAAAAGAAAGCTAGGAAGCGTTAAGGCTGAATAAAAGTTATTTTGGAAGCATCAGGCTGCCTTCTAAAGAAAAGCCCTTGACAGAGTTTATCAATGAATGATATACTTCGCTAAATATCTGTTTCATAATGCATTAATATGAATTAATAATATATTGGTGTGATGATTAGGCTCTTGGCCCGGATGGACTAAGAGCATTTTTATTCTACGTATTCTAAAGCAATTAAAGTGTATAATTGTCTTTAAAGTGTTTAGCTGCCTTTATGTATTTTCGTGAATTTAAGAAGCATAGGTTTTCGTACAGGCTTGGAATAAATAATACAAAGGCTGATAATAAATATTAGCAGTGGCAAAGCACATTCATCAGAAAGAGACTTATTTCAGGATATATAGTTTCATTATGTGATAATTATGAAATGATATAATAATTAAATATTTTGAAAAGGAAAGGATTTTTATGCAACTGACAAAATTTGAAGAATTGGATTTAAACCCTGCTATACTGAGGGCTATTGAGGAAATGGGATTTGAGGAGATGTCCCCCATACAGGCAAAGGCCATTCCGCTGATACTGGAGGGCAAGGATGTGGTGGGACAGGCGCAGACCGGTACGGGAAAGACGGCTGCCTTTGGAATACCTTTGCTGATGAAAATCGATCCTAAAGATAAATCACTGCAGGCAATAGTACTTTGCCCTACCAGGGAGCTTGCAATACAGGTAGCGGAGGAGCTAAGGAAGCTGGCTAAATTTATGCATGGGATAAAGGTGCTTCCCGTTTATGGAGGCCAGGAGATTTCAAAGCAAATCAGATCACTTAAGACAGGAGTGCAAGTCATAATAGGGACTCCCGGACGGGTAATGGATCATATGAGAAGGAAGACTATCAGGCTGGATAAGATTAGTATGGTAGTTCTTGATGAGGCCGACGAAATGCTTAATATGGGCTTCAGGGATGATATTGAAACAATACTGGGGCAGATTCCGGAGCAAAGGCAGACCCTTTTGTTTTCGGCAACGATGCCGCAGCCTATATTGGACATAGCAAAGACTTATCAGAAGAATGCTGAAATGGTCCGGGTAGTGAAAAAGGAGCTTACGGTTCCAAAAATTGAGCAGTATTACTATGAGGTAACTCCTAAAAATAAAGAGGAGGTTCTTTCAAGACTTCTGGATATGTATAACCCGAAGCTGGCACTGGTTTTTTGCAATACAAAAAAGCAGGTGGATGAGCTTACTGCCGCACTGCAGGGAAGAGGATATTTTGCCGAGGGACTGCATGGTGACATGAAGCAGCAGCAGAGGGATCGGGTAATGAACAAATTCCGCAATGGCAAGACTGAAATACTTGTTGCAACCGATGTGGCTGCCAGAGGTATAGATGTCGATAATGTTGAAGCGGTATTTAATTTTGATGTCCCGCAGGATGATGAATACTATGTCCACCGAATTGGCCGTACAGGCCGAGCCGGCCGGGAGGGTAAGGCCTTTACTCTTGTAACCGGAAGAGAAATATACAAGCTGAAGGACATTATGAGATATTGCAAAACAAAAATAAAAGCCAGACAGATACCTTCCATCAATGATGTAACCTCAGTTAAGGCAAGCAAGATTCTGGACAAGGCTGCCGTACTGATTCAGGATGAGGATCTGGGCAGAATGATTAGCCTTATTGAAGAAAGAGTAAATAATGAGGATTATACTTCACTTGAGCTGGCGGCTGCCTTACTTAAGATGGCTCTGGGTGATGACAGCTATAAAGCTGAGGATGAGACGGGCATTACAGATGACTTTGAAGATACGGGTGCCGAGGAAGGAATGGTAAGACTCTTTATTAATCTTGGAAAGAACCAGAAGGTAAAGCCCGGCGATATACTTGGCGCAATTGCCGGTGAGACAGGAATGCCGGGCAAACTGATAGGCAGTATAGATATGTATGATAAATACACCTTTGTTGAGGTTCCCAGGGAATATGCTTCCGAGGTAATTCAGGTGATGAAGACGGCAAAAATAAATGGCAAGAGTATAAATATTGAACCGGCCAATAAAAAATAAGCAATTTTCAGTGAAAGCTGCAATAAAAGTGCCTGAAGCAGCAGAAATTCACAGTAAACTATTGACGAATTATATTGACTAAAGTCTGGCGGAATTATATAATAATAGTAACCATTATTGATAGGAGATGATGAGTTGATTGTCAATAAGTATAGCCGCCAGAGGGAAGCCATCAGGGAATATCTGATGCAAACCAAAGAGCATCCTACTGCCGATATGGTATATATGAAAATACGGACAATCTATCCGAATATCAGCCTGGGAACGGTATATCGCAACCTGAATTTGCTTGCACAAAAGGGTGAGATAATCAAAATTAATTGTCAGGACGGCAGTGAACGCTTTGATGGAAATGTAAGCCCCCACTATCATTTTCTTTGCAAAAGCTGCAGAAGAGTTCATGATCTTGAGATGGAGTCCATAGAGCATATCAATAAAATTGCCGGTGCAGGCTTTAAAGGAAAGATTGAAGGACATGTAACCTTCTTCTATGGTAAGTGTCCCGAATGCCTGGGGGATGAATAATTTAATTGTTGAAGTAAAACACATTGGCTGAGTCTTATGCTCAGCCATTTTACTATCCAATAAATAGTCTGAATTATATTTCATGTTAAAAAATAAACTGCTCAATCTTAGCAATAAACACTTTTATATGCCCATTTTTCTTTATTGGAATAAGTCATATACTGATAAATCATATACTGAAAAACTAATTGGTGTATGAAAATAAAATTAATTTTTATAAATTGCAAAATAGCTATTGACAGATCGATTTTGCTATATTATACTAATAACAGAAATGATTACTATTATTAATTTAACAGGAGGAGACGACAAGATGAAGAAATTTGTTTGCCAGGTTTGTGGTTACGTACATGAAGGTGACACAGCACCCGATCAATGTCCGGTTTGCAAGGCTGCTAAGGAGAAGTTTATTGAAAAGAGCGATGAGCTTTTCTGGGCTGACGAGCATGTAGTTGGAGTTGCTCAGGGTGTCAGCGAGGATATTATCAAGGATCTGAGAGATAATTTCATGGGTGAGTGCACCGAGGTAGGTATGTATCTTGCTATGGCAAGAGTAGCATTCAGGGAAGGTTATCCTGAGATTGGTATGTATTATGAGAAGGCTGCATTTGAAGAGGCCGAGCATGCTGCAAAATTTGCTGAGCTCCTTGGTGAGGTGGTAACAAACAGCACAAAGAAAAACCTTCAGATGAGGGTAGAGGCAGAGAATGGTGCCTGCATGGGCAAGAAGGATCTTGCCGCCAGAGCTAAGGCTGCCAATCTGGACGCCATACATGATACAGTTCATGAGATGGCCAAGGATGAAGCAAGACACGGCAAGGCATTTAAGGGATTACTTGAGAGATACTTCAAATAAGCTAAACAGGAGAATAATATCCCCTATCATTCTATACATATTAACGCCAAAGATGCGCCTTCTCCGGGGCGCATCTTTGGTTATATGGAGAATTATAAGTATCCATACAATAGCATATCAACAATGAATTAATAGTCTATCTGGCTGAATAATACTATGAATGATGAGTATTTATTGATCTTATATCAAAAAAATGTGTTAGCTAATATTAGCTTGCGTTTATTTAAATATTAAAGAGATATACTTTTATTATGGTATAGAGGATTAACGAAGTTATATTTATCAACTGAAAAGGAGGTAATTGTATGCAGGAGCGTACTGGAGTAGCAACATTGCAGGGAAATCCGCTTACTTTGTTGGGGCCCGAGCTAAAGGTGGGGGATAAAGCGCCTGATTTCAGATTGAATAAGGATTTGCTGACAGAGGTGACCCTGGCCGATTTTGAGGGAAAAGTCAAGCTGATATCGGTAGTTCCGTCACTTGATACCGGTGTATGTGATGCCCAGACCCGACGCTTTAATCAGGAGGCTGCTTCCCTGGGTAAGGATGTGGTTATTTTGACAGTATCGGTTGATCTGCCCTTTGCACAGTCACGTTGGTGTGGCGCTGCCGGTGTGGATAAGGTGGTAACTCTATCTGATTATAAAAACAGATCCTTTGGTATGGCATATGGAGTGCTGATAAAGGAGTTACAATTGGATATGAGATCAATATTTGTACTGGATAAGGACAATAATTTGGTATATGTGGAATATGTTAAGGAAATGTCCGAGCATCCGGATTATGAAAAGGCCTTGGCGGCTGTTAGGGCTGTATTGTAACACGCAGATAAGGCGGGTGAATAGTCACCTGCCTTAATTAACGCGAAGATTAGGCTTGCTATTTTAGCTTAAAGATGTAAACTTTGAAGAGATGGGTTTTGAGGTTTTATAATTTAAGTTCATTTTATTATTTGTCTGTATGTAATTATGCCTGGATTGTATTAAGCTAATGACAGTTAAGGTAATTTACTTTTCAGCTTCTGTTACTGAGATTATTGATTACCATAAAATCTATAGAAAATATGAAATTCTGTTTAACATGATTATTTTGCTGCTTTGATTATATGCTATGTTACTTAAGCCTTGTCACATGTACGCAATAGACATATATATTCTGTATTTTCTTGGCCTCTACCCCGTCTGCGTGTATGATCGGCTGGGATTCAGAAGGTGTGACATATTTTTTAAATATGATTCCGTCCTGGCCAACCTCCATGTTTTTAAGCTCCCTGTATTCATAGTCCTTCTTGGGAATACTAAGGTAGTTAAAAATGATGTCATAGGTATCTGGATGGGAGAAGCAGAGGATGATATCATTTTTGTCATACATGCCGACAATTTCTCTGGCTTCCTCAAAGGTCATGTTGGTACACTTGAACTCACCCTCGTTAAACAGAAGATTCATGTTGCTGTTGTCCAAAAGCAGCAGCGGATGGCCGTTGGTTTTCTTTCCTGGCATAATATGCACTCCTTTCCTGATGATACGTTCTTCGATGAAAATAAATTTAAGGATATAAATGTATAGGGAAGGCAATAAATGAAACAGATATTGTAAAACTGAATTATTTCCTCAATTTAAGTATATTGAGGGATGGTTTGTTTTGTCAACAAAAGTAATTTTATTAACAAAGACTGTATAAGAGTTAACAAGCTTAGTAAAAGCATTAACAAAGATAGTAAAAGTATTAACAAAGTAAAAACGCACCGCCGTTAATGTAACGACGATGCGTTTCTTTATATCATATGTTTAGGATCATATGTTAAATTAGTGCTTGTTAACAGTTCTCTTTACATATGTCGTATGCAGCAGATGATGTGCCTTATGGCTGCCGGGCTTCTCAAGGAACTCATCATAAAGTCTCTGTATGGATGGATTCTTATGGGATTTTCTTACCTTCATTTCAACATCCTGCTGATACAGAGCATTTGCACGAAGAGCTCTAATATCTGTAAAGTTTCTTACTGAAGCCGGCTGATGAGGCTGTCCGCCACCGTTTACACAGCCGCCGGGGCAAGCCATAATTTCAATGAAATGATAGTTGGCCTTTCCAGCCTTTACATCATCAAGCAGCTTTCTGGCGTTGGCCAGTCCTGAAGCTACTGCCACATTAATATCCATTCCTGCAACATTGTAGGTTGCTTCCTTAATACCCTTTGTACCTCTTACTTCTACAAAGTCGAGCTTTTCAAGCTCCTCGCCTGTCAGGAATTCAACAGCTGTTCTTAAGGCTGCTTCCATAACACCGCCGGTTGCACCGAAGATAACGCCTGCACCTGTGGATTCACCCAATGGATCGTCAAATTTTTCATCAGGAAGTGAAAGGAAGTTGATACCTACGCGGTTAATCATCTTTGCAAGCTCCCTGGTTGTTATGGCGATATCAACATCGGGAACACCTGCAGCGTTCTGGTTTTCTCTGCCTATCTCAAATTTCTTTGCAGTACAAGGCATTACACTGACCATAACGATCTTTTCAGGATCTATGTTGTTCTTCTGTGCAAAATAGGTTTTTGCTATCGCACCGAACATCTGCTGAGGTGATTTGCAGCTGGAGAGGTGATCCAGCATATCAGGATAATAATGCTCACAGTATTTAATCCAGCCGGGTGAGCAGGAGGTGATCATAGGCAGTGTACCGCCGTTTTTAATACGGTCCAGTAATTCTGTTGCCTCTTCCATGATTGTCAGATCAGCTGCAAAGTCGGTGTCAAATACCTTCTTGAAGCCCAAACGACGCAGGGCCGCAACCATCTTGCCCTCTACGTTTGTACCGATAGGAAGACCGAACTCTTCACCCAGGGCGGCACGAACAGCAGGAGCTGTCTGAACGATTACATATTTATCGGGATCATTAAGCGCTTTGAATACTTCATCGGTGTAATCCTTCTCCTGCAATGCACCTGTAGGACATACAACAATACACTGTCCGCAGGATACACAGCTGGTATCGGCAAGGCCCATATCGAAGGCGCAGGAGATATTGGTGTCAAAACCACGATCATTTGCACCGATAACGCCGATACCCTGAACCTTATCGCAGACTGCTACGCAGCGTCTGCAAAGAATACATTTATTATTGTCACGGATCATATGAGCCGCAGAATCATCTATTTCATAATGATTGCGCTCTCCCTCGTATGCATTTTCGTCATCAACCTTTAAGTCATTGCAAAGCTTCTGCAATTCACAGTTGGTGCTACGTGCGCAGGATAAGCACTTTCTGTCATGATCTGATAATATAAGCTCAAGGGTATTCTTACGGGAAGCTATTACCTTAGGAGAATTGGTTGTAATCTCCATACCCTCGGATACAGGGTATACGCAGGCAGCTACTAAGCTTCTCGCACCTTTGACTTCAACAACACAGATACGGCAAGCACCTATCTCATTGATATCCTTCAGGAAGCAAAGAGTAGGGATATCAATGTTGGCAAGCTTTGCGGCTTCTAAAATGGTTGAACCTACAGGTGCCTTAACAGGCATGCCATTTATTTTTATATTAACAGTTTCCATTTTTAACCTCCATTTAAAATTTACTT
>ENA-OWPA01000686-OWPA01000686.1-bioreactor-metagenome-genome-assembly--contig:-NODE-686-length-37478-cov-29.890083_pt1 | contig 37478 bp, 30 predicted proteins | sample MGYA00238139_ERZ651803 | MGnify/ENA primary metagenome ERZ651803 (study PRJEB26909, sample SAMN07631231) | bioreactor metagenome | isolation source: Switchgrass digestor | place: USA: Dartmouth... | reverse complement strand
GTAGTTAGAATGTCAGACTTCAGAACAAATGAATTCAGAGGCCTAAAGGGCGGAGACGAAGTAGAGCCAATAGAAGCTAACCCAATGATAGGATGGAGAGGAGTTTCCAGATATATATCACCAGCATATGAAGAAGGATTTAGACTTGAATGCAAAGCCATGAGAAAGGTTAGGGAAGAATATGGCCTTGAAAATGTTTGGGCTATGCTACCATTTGTCAGAACTACCTGGGAGCTTAAGAAGGTTAAGGAAATAATGGCTGAAGAAGGATTAGTACAGGATAAGGGATTCAAGATATGGATAATGGCAGAGGTACCATCAGTAGTATTTGAAGCAGAGGAATTTGCTCAACTAGTAGATGGATTCAGTATAGGAAGCAATGACTTGACACAGCTTGTAATGGGAGCAGATAGGGATTCAGGCATACTGAATAATATGGGATACTTTGATGAAAGGAATGAAGCAGTAAAGAGAGCTATATCCATATTAATTAAAGCAGCACATAAATATGGAAAGACAATATCTATCTGTGGTCAGGGACCATCCCAATATCCAGAATTCGCTGAATTCCTGGTTCAGGAGGGAATTGACAGTATAAGCGTTAACCCTGATACAGTTGCCTACACTAGAAGATTGGTTGCTACAGTAGAACAGAGAATGATTTTAAATAAGATAAGAAATATGTAATGGGAGGCCGTTTAGGCCTCCTTTTTTTATCGTCTTTAATTCCATGTTTTTTTGTTCATAATATTTACTTTAGGCTCATAGTATTAATAAATAGATACTGATGGCTCATTACATCAGCTTGATTATGGGAATTCAAGTAAGTACATTAAGTGGGAGGATAGAGTGTGGAAGAAATTAGCCTTAGAGAAATACTTTTTATTTTGAGAAGAAGACTATGGTTTATTATTATTCTATTTATTGCTTCAATGTTAGTCATTGGACTTGTCAGCTATTTCATATTGGATAAGGAATATGAGGCATCTACTACACTAATGGTAGGAAGACCGAAGGACTGGGCTTCACAAGATGGAATTGACTATGATGAAATTATGCTGAACCAGAAATTGGTATCAACCTATGGAGAATTGATTAAAATCAGAGCTGTAGCTGATAAGGTAATAGAAAATTTAGGACTTAATATTTCATATGAGCAATATAAGTCTAAGGTAAAAGTAAACTTTATTGAAGGTACTGAATTAATTAGAATTACAGTATATTATAACAGCCCTAAACTATCAGCAGATATTGCCAATGAAGTTGCACAAGTATTTATGGAAACTGTTAAGAGTATTATGAAGCTGGAAAATATACAAGTGGTTGATGAAGCACATATTCCTGTGAAACCAGTAAAGCCTAAACCAATTTTAAATACTGCCATTGCAGGAGTATTTGGAGTAGTCGTAGGTATGTTTATTGCAATTTTTAGAGAATATCTTGATAATACAATCAAGACTTATAAAGATGTGGAGGAGTACTTAAGAGTACAGGTGTTAGGGACTATACCAAAGGTTAAAGGTAAAAATATGAGACGAAATGTAAAATTACTAGCATTAAAAGACCAAAAATCCGGTTTTTCTGAATCCTTTAAGTCATTGAGAACAAATATACAGTTTATTAGCATGGATAAAGAGCTTAAGATAATAGTTGTTACTTCTACTGGAGCAGGTGAAGGAAAAACAACAGTAGCTAGTAATCTAGCTATATCCTTTTCTCAAGCTGAAAAAAGAGTATTATTAATAGATTGCAATATGAGAGAACCATATATTCATGAGGTATTTGGAATTGAAAATGAAGACGGTTTAACTAATATACTAACAGGTGAAAAAGATTTGGAGGAGGTATTATTTAAAGGAATGGAAGAAATGCAATCCTTAAGTATTGTTACCTCTGGGCCAGTTCCTTCAAATCCAGCGGAGATGCTTGGATCAAATCAGATGAAATGCTTTTTGGAAAATATAAGAAATCAGTTTGATATAGTTATAATAGACAGTCCTTCTAGTAATATTGTCACTGATAGCGTTATTTTATCTGCCATTGCAGATGGTACTATTATGGTTACAGAATTTAGAAAGACGGACAAAGATGCAGCCAAAAAAGGAATAGAACTCCTTGAAAAGGTTCACGCAAATCTTATAGGAGTTGTATTGAACAAGGTTTCTGAGAAATAGCTTAGAACTGGAGGAATAAGATTGAGTACATCTAGGAAGGTGGCAAGATCTGCCATAATCATCATGATATTTACATTAGTTAGTAAATTTCTAGGATTTATTAGAGAAATACTAACTGCATCTAAATTTGGTTCAGGAATGGAAACAGATGCTTATTTTGTTGCTTTATCTGCTACATATATACTCATGAATCTTATAGGGGTAGGATTAAATACTACAATGGTACCTATACTTTCTGAAATAGAAACTAAAGTCGGAAAGAAAAGAAAGGATTATTATACTAACAATTTACTAAATTCGGTAGCCATAATAGCTATATTTTTAATGGTATTAGGTTGGTTTATAGCACCAGGTATTATTAGAATAATGGCTCACGGATTCAAAGATAAGCAGCTTGAATTAGCTGTACATCTTACAAGAATAGGCTTACCAATAATGTTATTTTCAGGGACATGCTATGTATTGACAGGGTATCTCCATAGCAGTGAAAGCTTCATGATTCCTGCTGCAGTTGGATTTCCATTTAACTTTGTTCTTATATTCTATTTGTTATTCTTGTCTTCAAAATATGGTATAGAGGGGTTAATGGTAGCTACTGTATTGGCAGAGCTGTCCATGCTAGTAATTCAAATCCCAGCAATAAAAAAATTTGCTTTTAAATATAAATTCAACACTGATTTCAAAGATAAATATTTAAAAAAAGTGTTACTATCAACATTACCAGTTGTGATTGGCACTGCCATAAGTGAATTCAATGGAATAATTGACAAAACTATGGCTTCAACTTTGGAAGAAGGCAGCATATCTGCATTAAATTACGCATATAAAATTAACAGTTTAATATTAGGGGTATTTATAACAGCCATAACAACTGTAGTATTTCCAATTTTATCAAGGGAATCCAATAAAGATAATATTGAAGAAGTGAAGTCCATATTAAATAAAGGTTTAAATATAATATTGTTAATAACTATACCTGCAACAACTGGGCTAGTTGTCCTATCTAAGCCTATTGTAAGGATATTTTTTGAAAGGGGAGCATTTAGCTTTACAGATACAATGATGACAGGTACTGCCCTTATATTCTACGCCATTGGATTAATAGGTTCAGGCACAAGCCTTATGTTGAGTAAAGTATACTATTCATTACAGGATACAAAAACTCCAATGATTAACGGGACAATCGCAGTAACTATAAACATATTGTTAAATATTATACTCATAAGACCCCTTAAGCATGGTGGTCTTGCTTTGGCTACAAGCATATCCGAAATCATTACAGCTTTGCTACTCTATAAGGAACTGAACAAAAAAATTAAGAATATTGACTATAAGTCTAATCTAAAATGCCTAATGAAATCCCTGTTAGCAGCTGTAATTATGGGTGTAATAGTATATGGGCTTTATAGCATATTAAGAGATGTTTTCATTGGAAGCAAAATATTAGAATTAGAAGCATTAGCTATAGTAACAGGAGTAGGCTTATTAGTCTATGGTATGCTTTGTTATGTTTTTAAAGTAAAATTGCTGTAAAAAGAAATATTAAAATATAATTACTGGTGGTCAAAATGAATGAGTTTTTCAATTATTATGATGAAAAAACCACACCAATTCATCAACTTAATGAAAGCCAAAATAATAATATGTTTTTTATTAAAAGAGATGACCTGATACAGTTTTCTTTTGGTGGCAACAAAGCAAGAAAAGCAATATTATTTTTTAAAGACATAATATCAAAAGGTTCAGACTGTATAGTAACCTATGGCAGCAGCAGTTCCAATCATTGCAGGATAATATCAAATATAGCTGCATCTATGGGTTTGTTGTGTTATGTTATTTCTCCACTGGAGAATAGCAGGCCAACCTATAATAGAAGGATGATAGAATTATTTGGAGCTAAAGTGATTAAATGTCCTATTGCGGAAGTAAAGGAGACCATATTCAATACAATGAATAGATTAAGAAAACAGGGATTTAATCCATATTTTATTCAAGGAGGAGGACATGGGAACATAGGGACTCAAGCATATGTAGATGTATATAAAGAAATTTTAGATTTTGAAAGAGAAAGAGGAATTAAATTTGATTATGTATTTCATGCATCAGGAACTGGTACTACACAAGCAGGCCTTATTTGCGGTAATCTGTTAAATGGCAGTAAGAAAAACATAATAGGAATAAGCATAGCTAGAAGAAATCCCTATGGTCGACAAGTAGTTGTAGATAGTGTTAATAGCTATCTATACAGCATAGGAAAGGAACAAGTAAGTGAAGAGGTAGTTTGCTTCATAGATGATTATGTGCTAGAGGGATATAGTTATTATAATAATGAAATATTAGGAACAATTAGAGAAGTGCTTATAAAGGATGGAATACCACTTGATACTACCTATACCGGAAAAGCATTTTGGGGGATGAAAGAATATATTAGGAAAAATCAAATTAAAAATAAAAATATTTTGTTTATTCATACAGGTGGAACACCATTATTTTTTGATGAACTGGAGGGGCTAACTGTTGGAGTTTAAATATCATAATATTTCAGAATTACCAAAGTAAGAATGGCGTGCTGTAGCAATACGTGGATTATCTGATATTCATATTTATCATGATATATCAAATTTATTTCCTTTTATTTTATATATGTCTAAATCAAAATTAGATCCTGAATACTTGAATTATGAAAGAGATTTCAACTCAATATTAAAAGGAATTACTGAATATAAAAAGCTAATTCCATTAAATAATAATAAGAATCTTCAATTAGGAAGTTCCAGAAAAAATTATTTTCTACGGTTTCTATTTTTTTAGAAACCGCTTTTTTGTACTGACAATAATTATGTCCAGAAATTTTGTAAGTAGTTCTGATTTAAAATTTATGAAAATATAATATAGTTAAGTGTTAGAGAATATGGGGGAATTCTAGTGAGGAGAAAGATCAAAGCTACAATATTTTTATTGACAGATGCTGTACTTATAAATCTTTCATATGTACTATCGCTTATAATCAGATTCGATGGAAGTGTTAAAAGCAGTCAGTTTACATTTTACTTATCAAGGTATATTGAACAGTTTATCTTCATTACAATAATTAAATTGGCTATATTTGCTGTTTTCAATATGTATAAAAGAATATGGAAATATGCTAGTGTTGAAGAGCTAGTGAATATTGCCTTGTCTAGCTTAATATCTAATCTAGCAGTATTTGGCTATATACATCTAATAAGAAGTGTTTTACCTAGAGGCGTTTATATTATAGCAACACTATTAGACATGGTGTTCATTGGAGGAATACGATTCTGCTATAGGTCTGCCAGATTAATTATGTATAAGTTTAAAGAACGTAGTAATAAAAAGCGAATAATGATTATAGGCGGTGGAGAAGCAGGTGCTTTAATTATTAAAGAATATATGAATCATCCTCAACTAAATAGCAAGCCAGTAGCTATAATAGATGATGATAAGTATAAGCATGGAAAGGTTATTATGGGAGTGCCAATTGTTGGTGGAAGGGATGATATACTTACGCAATGCGAAAAGCTAAAAATAGATGAAATAATTCTTGCTATGCCTTCTGCCTCTAGAAAAGACATTAGTGATATTGTGAAAATATGTAAGGAAAGCAAAGCTAAATTAAAAATTTTACCAGGAGTATATGAGCTAATAGATGAGAAGGTGACAATCAGAAATATTAGGGATGTTCAGATTGAAGACCTGTTAGGTAGAGAAGAGGTCAAAATAGATATAAATGAAATTAGCAATTATATTAAAGATAAGGTAGTTGTTGTAACAGGTGGCGGCGGTTCAATTGGTTCAGAATTAAGCAGGCAAATATCACGTATTAAACCAAAGAAGCTAATAATAATCGACATATATGAGAACTCTGTCTTTGATATTCAAAGGGAATTATTAAGATATAACAAGGACCTTAATCTTAAGGTATATATAGGGTCTATTCTTGATAGGGATAGAATATTTGAATTGTTCAACATGGAAAAACCAGATGTGGTGTTTCATGCAGCAGCACATAAGCATGTACCTCTAATGGAAGAAAACCCAAAGGAATCTATAAAAAACAATGTTTTTGGAACCTTAAACCTGGTTGAAGCCGCTGATAAATTTGATGTAAAAAAATTTGTGATGATTTCTACAGATAAGGCAGTAAATCCAACTAATATTATGGGTGCAAGTAAAAGGCTATGTGAGATGATTATTCAATCAGCAGATACTGTATCAAAAACTGATTTTGTAGCAGTAAGATTTGGAAATGTATTAGGAAGTAATGGAAGTGTTATACCGTTATTTAAGAAGCAAATTGAAGAAGGAGGGCCAGTTACAGTAACTCATAAAGATGTTATAAGGTATTTCATGACTATTCCCGAAGCAGTAAGTTTAGTTATACAGGCTGGTGCTATGGCCAAAGGCGGAGAGATATTTATATTAGACATGGGTAAGCCTGTTAAGATTTTAAATTTAGCGGAAGATCTAATTACATTATCTGGGTTTGAACCATATAAGGATATTTCAATAGAAATAGTAGGCTTAAGACCAGGTGAAAAACTGTATGAAGAGCTATTCCTTGATGAAGAACAAATTACAGCAACAAAGCATGACAAGATATATGTGGCAAAACCTACCTTTACAGATTATAAGCTACTAATGAAATCCTTAAAAGAAGTAAAGAGAATTATTAAAGTAGGCACAGATGAAGATGTAAAGGATTATATTCAATCCATTGTTCCAAATTACAAAAGACAGGGAGATGTAAATTATAATATGGCTACAAATGAAGAAGAAACCGGCATTACATATCTGAAAGGAGTAGACCTTGGTGCTACAATACCAGGGGATGGAAAAGATTAAAGAATCAATATACTTAAAAAGATATAAAGGTGTTTGGAGGAATGGAGGATAGCTAATGAATGAACGAATTTATCTAGCATCGCCACATATGAGTGATGAAGGGTATGAAATTAAGTATATAAAAGAGGCTTTCGATGCTAATTGGATTGCACCTATTGGGGAAAACGTAAATAGATTTGAAAAGGAATTTGCTGAAAAAATAGGGGCAAAACATGCTGCTGCTCTAATAACTGGAACAGCAGCCATTCATATGGCATTGAAAGCAGCTGGAGTTGATAAAGGCGATATAGTGTTATGTCAGGATCTTACTTTTGCGGCATCAGCAAATCCAATTATTTATCAAAATGCAATACCAGTGTTTATAGATAGTGATTATGATACATGGAATATGAGCCCTATAGCATTGGAAGAAGCCTTTGAAAAATATCCAAATGCTAAAGCAGTTATAGTAGTTCATCTCTATGGCCTTTCAGCAGATATGGATAGTATTGTTGAGATATGTAGAGAACGCCAAGCTGTATTAATTGAAGATGCTGCAGAAGCCCTAGGGACCTATTATAAGGGTAAACATGTTGGAACTTTTGGGGACTATGGGGCTTTCTCCTTTAATGGGAATAAGATTATTACAACTTCAGGTGGAGGGATGCTTGTATCAAATAATGAAGAAAGCATTTCAAAAGTAAGATACTGGGCATCTCAATCCAGAGAAAAGGCAAGGCATTATCAGCATAGTGAGCTGGGATACAACTATAGAATGAGCAACATACTAGCTGGAATAGGTAGAGGTCAGTTAAAGGTATTAGAAAAAAGAGTAGAAAAGAAAAAATATATATTTGATTTTTATAAGAGGGAGCTGGGAAATCTTGAAGGTGTAAAGCTTATGCCAATTAATGAATGGAATGAACCAAACTATTGGCTAAGCTGTATGTCTTTGAGTGGAAAAGTTAGGCCTTTAGATATTATTGAAACACTAGAAAAATATAATATTGAATCAAGACCGCTCTGGAAGCCAATGCATATGCAACCTTTCTACAGAGAATGTGATTTTATAGGTGGCAATGTAAGCGAGAATTTGTTTATGAATGGAGTTTGCTTACCCAGTGATACAAAGATGACTGATGAAGATTTGAGTAAGGTTTGTGAGGTTATTAAGGAGTTATGGGATTGAAAATGAGGACTGCAAATTTGGTTATTAAGAGATTAATTGATTTCTTTGGCAGTTTAGTAGGTATCATCATTACTTTACCAATATTTATATTAATTGCATTGTCCATTAAGTTCACATCTAAGGGACCAGTGATATTTATACAGGAAAGAATTGGAATGAATGGCAAGGTATATAATATTTTGAAGTTTCGCACCATGTTAAAGGAATGATAAATTGTAGAGAAATAGGGCGGTATGAAGAAGGTATTTATATGATGAAGTTCAACGAGATTTTTACAATGAGGGAGAGCTCTGCATGAAAATAAAATGGCCAGAAAACAAGAAGTTTGCTTTTACAATAGTAGACGACACGGAAGAAAGTACTGTGGAGAATGTAAAGCCAATATATGACCTTCTATATGACAATGGACTATTAACAACAAAAACAGTTTGGGTTTATCAATCCAGGGATAATTATACCGGTGAATGCTTATTAGATGATAATTATTTAAAATTTATTATCGACCTTAAAGCGAAGGGATATGAAGTTGGACTGCACAATGTAGGCTCTGGAGAGTTTAAGAGAGAAGAAATAGTAAAGGGATTAGATTTATTTAATGAAAAGCTTGGCTTTTATCCTAACCTACATATTAATCATTCCAGCAATCCAGATAACATTTATTGGGGAAATGAAAGGTACCAATTTATTTTACGTACTATATTTCGAATATTACATGGAGGCAAAAGGGAGTTTTATGGTTCAGATGAAGGCTCTGATTATTTCTGGGGAGATATTTGCAAAATGAGAATTAAGTATATAAGAAATTATACATTTAATGATATAAACACATTAAAAAATGACCCCTTGATGCCTTATATAGATAAAAGAAAAGAACAATATAGTAATTATTGGTTTAGCTCTTCCGATGGGCATACAGTTGAAGAGTTCAATACCCTGATAAGGAAAGAGAATGTGGACAGACTAGAAAATGAAGGTGGTGCATGCATAGTATATACACATTTTGCATACAACTTTGTTGACAGCAAAGGAAGAGTAAATAAGGATTTTCTTAGAAATATTGAATACCTTTCCAGCAAAGACGGTTGGTTTGTACCAGCAGGTACTATATTGGATTTTCTTCTATCATGCAAAGAAAGTCATTATGCATCAAAAGCATATTTAACAAGACTAGATTTAAGATGGGTGGTAGATAGAATAATTAAGAAAATAAAATTTAATAGATAACAGTCGATTAATAGGTAGGTGAGCATTCTGAAAGACGTATTAATTATTGCTCATTTTACACAAGTGCCTGGTGAGACAGGAAATAACAGATTTAGGTACATAGCGGAGAAAATTAGTAAGGAAAATGCAAATGTTGAATTAGTAACAACAAACTTTTCACATAGAACCAAAAAACATAGAAATATTAGTGATGAACAAAGAAAGAACATTGGCTATAAGCTTACTATGCTTTATGAACCTGCCTATTACAAAAATGTTTCAATAAAACGCTTTTATAGCCATTTCATAATGGGATTAAGCTTAAAAAAGTATTTAGAAGAAAGAAAAAAACCAGATGTTATCTACTGTTCAATTCCATCCCTTGATGTAGCTAAAGTTGCAGCTAAATATGCTAAAGAAAATAATATTCCCTTTATTATTGACATTCAGGATTTATGGCCTGAAGCTTTTAAAATGGTATTTGATATACCGCTAATTAATGATGTTTTATACTATCCCATGAAAAGAAAGGCGGATTATGTTTATGAAGTAGCTGATGAAATCATAGCAGTTTCCAAAACTTATGTGGATAGAGCGTTAAAGAAAAATAAGAAATGTAAGTCAGGATATAGTATATACTTGGGGACTGACTTAAATTATTTTGACAATATTGCACAGCATAATAAATTTTTAGGTAAACCTGAAGATGAGATATGGTTAGCATATATAGGTACTTTAGGATATAGCTATGATTTAATTTCAGTTATTGATGCACTAAAGATCGTAAGAGACAAAGGAATTGACAACATTAAGTTTATTGTTATGGGGGATGGCCCATTAAAATCAAAATTTGAAAAGCATGCAAGGGATAAAGGCATTTATGCGGAATTTACTGGTAGATTAAGCTATGAGAAAATGGCAGGCATTTTAATTGTATGCGACATAGCAGTTAATCCTATAAGAAAAGGTTCAGCAGGAAGTGTTATAAATAAAGTGGGAGATTATGCAGCTGCAGGTTTACCTGTAATAAACACTCAGGAATGCGCTGAATACAAGGAGTTGCTTATAGAATACAATGCAGGGTTTAATTGCAAAAATGGAGATGCTAAAGATATTTCAGAAAAAATAATTACATTGTATTTCAATAATGAATTAAGAAGGAACATGGGAAGCAATAGCAGAATATTGGCAGAAGAAAAATTTAACAGAGAAAATTCTTATTTAAAAATAATAGAACTATTGAACAATATATAATTCTAATAAATTATTATTACTGTTAAGGAAGTGGTTATATTTTAATTCGAGAAATAAATAAAAAAAGCTCTATATTGCCAAAAACATTGTTTATTTGTATATTATTAAGTTTACTTCCGATATTTATTGTTTCCACAATATTGCCTGATTTTGATTCAGGTATAGAATATATGCTGTTAGTTGGCATTTTGTTTGTAATGCAATCAGCTATAATGTTGTATTATTTTATTACATCAGGAATAAAAACAATAGATATGAAATGCCTGCTATTTTCTTTTATTTTTACAATTTCACAGTTTATTACTTTTTTGATATCATCCTTAACAATGGGGATTAATTATCTAGAGATAGTAAATGTTTTTGCCCGTTTTATTAGTGTTTTTATTTTTCTATGTATTCCATCAAAGATGAGTATCTCAAAAGATGAATTTATGAGGTTTATGCAGTTTATAGTAGCTTTAGGACTGGTGGCAAGTTTATATAATATGATAATTAACTTTAAGGAAATGCTAAATATATTAAATATAAGCAATCCTTATGAGGTAAATTTCAGTTCATTTTACTCAAATAGAAATAGCTTTGCTCAATTGCTGTTTTTTTCAATTGTCGCTAACACTTTTCTATATAGTGAAAACAAAAGAAAATTTAATTTACTTTATTATCTTATTTATTTTATCAATGTGTTTTTAACACTATCTAGAACTGTCTTGGCTTGTGTGGTAATTTTCCTTATGGTGTTATCATATGTTTATAATATGAATAGAATAAAGGCTAGCGTTGTTGTTTTCATATTTATAATTGGTTCAATTGTATTAGTCACAAATAAACCTGAAATTAGGAATTTTATAATTGATATGGTTGTAAGAAAAGAACATGGAACCAGTGGCAGAAGTGAGCTATGGTTTATTGCAATTAATATATTGAATGAAATAAATTGGATTTTTGGTGTAGGTTATATGAGTAGCATGGATATAATAAAGAGTATGAGTAAAGATTTGCAGGAGTTTCATAGTTTTTATATTGAGACATTAGTAGGCGGAGGTATTATAGATATACTATTACATTGCATTATTTTTGTGGTTATTATCAGGAGAGTAAAAATTATCTCTAGAATTGATAGAAAAATTGGAGTAATATATCTATCAGCTTATATTTCTCTTTTATTTTATGCTTTGTTTGAAAGTGCCTCTATTTTTACTATGGGATATGTTGGAACTTTATTTACTATCTTTATTGTAACGATACCACTTTTATATTCTAATGGTTTTCTATCGAAGTCAGCTACTTAATGAATAGGAACAATCCAATACTCTTTAAAGGAAGGTGGCAAAATGTAGATTTGTCTCCTTTTTTTAATGCTCATTTAATGATAGAATATATCTTAAGAAATTCGTAAGAATTACATAAAGCTGATTGTAAGAAACCCATACTAAAATACTGGTATAGGCTGTGAAAGAGGTGCTTTATATGGATCATGCAAGAATATTAGTGGTAGACGATGATAGGGAGATTGCCAATGCTATTGAAAAGCTTTTAACATTAGAAGGATACGAGGTTGTTAAGGCATATAATGGAATGGAAGCATTGGATGCCCTAGTTACAAACAGCATACAGCTAATAATTTTAGATGTTATGATGCCAAAGCTGGATGGGCTTTCTACTACCCTGAAAATAAGAGAGAACAAAAATATTCCAATCATAATTCTATCTGCAAAGTCTGAAGACAGTGACAAGATATTAGGCTTATCCATGGGAGCAGATGACTACGTAACAAAACCCTTTAATCCCCAGGAGCTGGTGGCTAGAGTTAAAAGCCAGCTGAGGAGATATATGTATTTGGGGGCTATGGCAAGTGCAAGAAAATCATCTCAAATTGTGGTTGGAGGATTAAGCCTTGATACAGAGACTAAGGAATTCAAGGTGGATGGTGAACCTGTTAAGCTTACTCCAACAGAGTTTAAAATAATGGAGCTTTTAATGAGCAATGCTGGAATTGTATTCTCTGCAGAAAAAATATATGAAAAGGTATGGCAGGAGGAAGCCTATTCTGTTGAAAACACTGTAATGGTCCATATAAGACGTATTCGTGAGAAGATAGAAATCAATCCTAAGGAGCCTAAATACTTAAAGGTGGTGTGGGGAATTGGATACAAGATTGAGAAGTGTTAGCAGAAGAAAAAGTACAAGGATATTGGCATCAGTATTAACTGTTATACTAATTACAGCAGGTGTACTTTTGATTCAATATTTATCTTATACGGGTAGAGAACTTGAATCATTGTTTATTGAAAAATACAAAGATAGCAACTATTTCTACTTTAACGATGTGCTGCCTGCCCGTAATAAGGTAATGTATCTTTTAAATAACAGAGATAGAATTGAAAAGGTTCCTGATGACTTAGATTATTACTATTATATAAGCGAAGGAGAGACTGTATTTACAAATGTACCAGAAGACAATAAGGAACTTCTTGAAGAGTTTGAAGAAGCACTTTATTCGTCAGGAGATTGGATAACGGAAGATAATACAGATGAGAACTATATGCATTATTTTGAAAGAGAAGATGATTTTAAACTAGCATTAAAATTTCATGATGAATACATGGCTTCAAAACAGGAATTCTGGGAAAATTCTAGAAAGAGTGTGATGCCCTTTGCAGTAATGGCAGTTTTATGTTTTGTGCTGGCATTTGGACTTGTAATATATTTAATGGTAATTACAGGGAAAAGCCAGGATGATGATGAACTCCATATGTGGAAAATAGACAGATTATATACTGAATTACAGGTTATTGCTTTTGGTTCCATATTTGCTATATGGTTTTCAATAGCTAATGATGTATTCGGATATAGATCAAGTGTAGTCAATAAATTAGAAATAAGCCAGATCTATTCTCTTATTTTCTTTGGAATACTGACTATATTTATGGTTACTATTATGGGAGTACTATTTTTTTCAATGGTAAGGAAGTTTAAGGCAAAAACCTTCTGGAAGCAAAGCATAACCTACACAATATACTTCAAAGTAAAGGACTTTTTGAAAAGCCTCTTTGATGGTAGAAGGTTTGAGAAGTTCCCTTTAACTAAGGCTTTATTCTATAGACAGTTGGCATTTATAATTGTAAGCTTTATATTGGTAGTACTTACATTTTTATTCCTATTTGCTCCTCCCCTTATAATAATACCACCAATTATAGAAATAGCTGTTATCTACTGGTATGTTAAATACAACAATAAAACTTATGAAGAGATAAATAAGGGTTTTGATGAGAGTCTTGAAGAACAGATGAAATCAGAGAGGATGAAGGTAGAGCTTATTACGAACGTATCCCATGATTTAAAGACGCCTTTAACCTCAATAATAAGCTATATAGACCTGCTATCGAAGGAGGAAGACTTATCTGAAACTGCCAGAGACTATGTAAATATATTACGAGAAAAGTCCTATAGGCTTAAAAACATTGTGTCAGACCTCTTTGATCTAGCTAAAAGCACCAGTGGAGATATAAACCTTGATATGGAAAAGCTGGATTTAAAGAAGCTAATCCAGCAGACCTTAGGGGATATGGAGGATGAAATTAAGGACTCAGGATTACAGATTAGGACAAAGCTTCCAGAAGAGCCTATTTATATAATAGCAGATGGCAAAAGGTTATATAGAGTATTTCAGAACCTGATAGATAATGCGTTGAAATACTCTCTTAAAGGGACAAGGATATATATAAATCTGGAAGAGGTTAACGGAAAAGCAGTTGCTTCAATTAAAAATATAGCAGGATATGAAATGAACTTTACAACGGAGGAAATACTTCAAAGGTTTACAAGAGGTGATAAGGCAAGAACTACAGATGGCAGTGGATTAGGATTATCCATTGCAGAGAGCTTTACCAGGGTTTGTGGTGGAGATTTTAAGGTTGATATTGACGGGGATTTGTTCAAGGTAATTATTAGATTCAATATTGAGAATTAAATTAGTATAAGGCAATTCTTAAAGGGGTGAATCTCTTTTAAGAGTTGCTTTTTACATTTATTGCATTTTATTATAAATAAATGATATAATCTAAATAAGAAGTAGTGGAGGTGAATCCTCAGGTGGATGAGAAGGTATATGATTTGCTTGAAAAGCTATATTTAGAAGTTCAGGGCATGAAATCAGAAATTATAGATATAAAAGGAACTATGGCAACGAAAGATGATTTGAAGAATTTTGCAACAAAGGATGATTTGAAGAATTTTGCAACGAAGGATGATCTGAAGAATTTTGCAACGAAGGATGACTTGAGAAACTTTGCAACAAAAGATGACTTGAAGAACTTGGCAACCAGAGAAGATGTAAATATGCTTGCAAAAGAACTTCATACAGAAATACAGAATGTATATAATGAAGTAGTAGAGTTTCGCCATGACTTAAACACAATGGAAATGTTGACAACAAAGAATGCCTATGATATAGCTAAGCTAAAATCTTTACGTTAAAGGAGAGACACAATATGAAGAAGATAACTGTTTTTGGCAGTAAGTATTGACCAGGATGTGGTCCAGCGAAAGAGTATCTTTCGGAGAATAATGTTGATTTTATTTATCTGGATATTACGGAGAACATGTTAAATTTGAAGAGATTCTTGAAATACAGGGATAACAGGCCAGAATTTGATGAAATTAAAAAAGCAGGGAAGGTAGGTCTTCCATGTATAGTTATAAATGATGGAGAAAGGATAGTATTCGATGTGAGGGAGATATGAAAATAATTATTTTCATAATTCTCCTTTTTTATTTTTATAATTTAGTGGATATATTATATTATGAAATCCTGATATAGTACTTTTTATATATGTAGAGAATAAACTTGATAAGCTTCATTGGAAATTAACGGCCTTAATGAAATTGTAAACAAATCTTAACTAATTGTAGTTTAAATTAATGTAAAATAGAAGATAATTATATATAGTTACAGTCATAACATGAAAGGATGGAGATAAGGTGAACAGAAGAATATTCCTTGTAATTTCTTTGGTATTAATTTCTGCAATAGCTTTGACAGCTTGTGCTTCAAAGGATACTACACTGGAAGAGAAACAGCTTAAGGAAAAGGACGAACAGATTGCTAAACTACAGGAAGAAAAAGAACAGCTGGAGAAAAAAGTTGAAGAACTTAATAAGAATGATTCAAATCTTCTTTCCAGAACTATAGATGTAATTGGGCTTATAAAGGAAAAAGACATGGAAGGTTTATCAGAATATGTTCATCCTACAAAAGGACTTAGATTTAGCCCATATGCCTACGTAGAAGTAAAGTCAGATCAGGTATTTACTAAGGAAGATGTAGCAAAACTAGGAGAAAATACTGAAGTCTACACCTGGGGGAACTTTGATGGTTCTGGAGAACCTATAAATATGAACTTCAATGACTATTATAACAGGTTTGTATACGATAAGGATTTTGCAAATCCTCACATAATTGGAAACAACACAGTAGTTGGTAAGGGAAATACAGTAAACAATATAAGTGAAGTATATAATGAAGGCCATTTCATTGAATTTCATTTTACAGGATTTGAAGAGCAATACGAAGGTATAGACTGGAAAAGTTTAATACTGGTATTTGAACAGTATGAAGGCCAATGGTACCTGGTAGGAATAGTTCACAATGAGTGGACAATATAGCAAATAGATATGAATTTTGAAAGGAAACATACTATAAGTTAAGACTTTAGTTCATTTTAAAGAAATATTGCATGGATAGTCTTAACTTAATAGTATGTTTTTTTAGTTATGAAAGCTTATATTTGATTTGCACAATTGTAGTTTACAATAAGAAGGATGGAGGATGTAGTTTTATAAAAATAAGGAAACTGCACAATATAATAGCAATAAAGCCATGATAGTATTAATTAGTCTATTATTTTTAATGATAAACTTTTGAAATATAGAACCAAATAAGGACCAGCACAAAGTGGATACAAATCCAATGAAGGCAATAGCCACACATAATAATGTAATTTCAAATGCAGATTTATAATATGGAATTATAAAAGTAGAAACAGTTGTAATACAGAAAAGTATGACCTTAGGATTTATAAATTGCAGTAGCATTGCTGAAAGAAAGGTATTTGTATCCTTTCTGTTTTTATTATTGTTGATATCAGGTTTACTATTATATATTCTCCATGCAAGATATAGTATATATACAGCACCTATAAAAGTCATTATGGGTTTAATAGACGGAATGGCTTTATATAAAGTTATACTAAATATGCTGGATAAAGCCATTATTATAGTAAAACCAGAAAAAACTCCAAAATTAAAGGGTAAGCTTTTTTTAAATCCATATCTGGTTGCATTTGACATAGACATTATATTATTCGGTCCAGGAGTGAAGGTTGCAACGATAACATAGGATAGAAAGGATGACAAATTAGGCATTTTATTACCTCCAAACCATATTTTATATATTTTTCTAAAGTATTAATTTAATGATATTTATTGTGTATTTTGTTGTCAATAATAAAAAGGAATGTTTTGCTTGAGTCAATATTTCTATTATTGAAGAAAACGTATTCTATAAGTGCATTATTTTTCTAATTTGTAAAATAATAGATTAGAGAATAATGAAATGGAGGTATGATATGGCAAAGATAATGAGAACAATGGATGGAAATGAAGCTGCTGCATATATTTCCTATGCTTTTACAGAAGTAGCAGCTATATATCCAATAACACCATCTTCCCCTATGGCAGAACTAGTCGATGCATGGTCCAGTCAGGGGAAGAAAAATATATTTAACCAGGAAGTAAAGGTTGTAGAGATGCAGTCAGAGGCAGGAGCCAGTGGCGCTGTTCATGGTTCATTGCAGGGAGGTGCATTGACTACTACATATACAGCATCCCAGGGACTTTTGCTTATGATACCAAATATGTATAAAATAGCAGGTGAGCTTTTGCCAGGAGTATTCCATGTTGCTGCAAGAGCTATAGCTACCCATGCATTGAGCATATTTGGAGACCATCAAGACGTAATGGCAACGAGACAGACGGGATTTGCATTGCTATGTTCAAATAGCGTGCAGGAAGTAATGGATTTGGCAGGGGTTGCTCATCTTTCAGCCATAAAGGGAAGGGTGCCTTTCCTGCATTTCTTTGATGGTTTTAGAACCAGCCATGAAATACAGAAGGTAGAGGTTATTGAATATGAGGATCTGAAGAGCTTACTAGATATGAAAGCAGTGGATGAGTTTAGAAATAGATCTTTGAATCCGGAAAGACCAGTACTAAGAGGTACAGCTCAAAATCCTGATATATATTTTCAACAGAGAGAATCAGCGAATCCTTTCTTTGAAAGGATACCAGGCATTGTAGAGAGCTATATGAATGAAATAAACAGAATTACTGGAAGGGACTATAAGTTATTTAACTATTATGGTCATCCGGAAGCTGATAGGATAATTGTAGCCATGGGTTCTGTATGCGAAACAGCTGAAGAGGTAATAGACTACCTTATGGATAAGGGCGAAAAGGTAGGAATAATTAAGGTACACCTGTATAGGCCATTTTCAGCGAAGCATTTCTTTGATGTATTGCCAAAAACAGTACAAAAAATTGCAGTGCTGGATATGACAAAGGAGCCAGGTTCCTTAGGAGAACCCTTATATTTAGATGTAAAGGCTTTGTTCTATAATTCGGATTTGAAGCCTATAATTGTTGGAGGAAGATATGGATTAGGGCAGAAGGATACTACTCCAGCTCAACTAATAGCTGTATATGAAAACCTAAAAAGCCAAAATCCAAAGGATAGGTTTACAATTGGCATAATAGATGATGTAAGCAATACATCCCTAGAAATTAAAGAACAAATAGATACATCTCCAAAGGGGAATATAAGGTGTAAGTTCTGGGGATTAGGCTCTGACGGTACCGTAGGAGCCAATAAGATGGCTATTAAGATAATTGGGGACAATACTGACATGTACGCTCAGGGCTACTTTGAATACGACAGCAAGAAGTCCGGTGGAACTACAATATCCCATTTAAGGTTTGGAAAAACACCTATTAAATCTGAATATCTGGTATATGATGCAGATTTCATTTCCTGCAACAATAAGTCCTATATCTATCACTATGACATACTAAGGGGATTAAAGGATGGAGGTACCTTTGTATTGAACTGCCCCTGGAAAGTAGATGAACTGGATAGCCATCTGCCAAATCAGATAAAGAAGTTTATAAAGGAACACAATATCAACTTCTATATAATAGATGCAGAAGGAATAGCACAGGAAATAGGTCTAGGCAGAAGAATAAACATGATAATGCAGGCAGCCTTCTTTAAGCTGGCCAATGTATTGTCTGTAAATGAAGCTGTAAAATACTTGAAGGAATTTGTTGTGAAAACCTATGGTAGAAAAGGCAATAAGATAGTGGAATTAAACCATAAGGCTATTGACAAGGGAATTGAAGGGCTTGTGAAGGTAGATGTGCCTGATTATTGGTTAGATGTAAATGAAGTGGAAGAAGAGGATATTAAAGATGAACCTGAATTCATAAAGAAGATTCAAAGACCTATGGCAAGGCACGATGGAGACGACCTTCCAACATCAGCCTTTGTAGGCATGGAGGATGGAACATTTCCAATGGGTACCTCTGCTTATGAAAAGAGGGGAATTGCCCTTATGATTCCACAGTGGCAGACCGAAAACTGCATACAGTGTAATCAGTGTTCCTATGTATGTCCCCATGCTGTAATTAGGCCATTCTTATTAGATGAAGAAGAGCTTAAAAATGCTCCAGAGACCTTTGAAACCAAGAAGGCAGTAGGAAAGGGTCTGGAAGGTCTGGAGTTCAGAATTCAGGTAAGTCCATTGGATTGCACAGGATGTGGAAATTGTGCTGATATATGTCCTGCACCGCAAAAGGCGCTGGTTATGGTTGATGCAGATACGGAAATAGAAAGGCAAAAGGACAATTGGGAATATGCTGCAAGACATGTAACCTACAAGGACCACCTGATGCCCAAGACAACAGTAAAGGGAAGCCAATTTGCAAAGCCACTCCTTGAGTTCCATGGAGCATGTGCTGGATGTGGTGAGCCCGCATATCTGATTCTTGCTACTCAGCTATTTGGAGACAGGATGATGATAGCAAATGCTACAGGCTGCTCATCAATTTGGGGAGCAAGTGCACCAAGTATACCATATACAAAAACCCATGATGAAAAGGGACCCAGCTGGGGCAACTCCCTCTTTGAAGACAATGCAGAATATGGTCTTGGAATGCATTTGGCAGTTAAGCAGATAAGGGATAAAATAAAGAGCCTAATGGAGGAAGGAATAGAAAAGAACATAAGTGATGAACTGACTCCACTGTTTAGAGAATGGATAGAGAATATAGACGAAGGTGAAAAGAGCAAGGAGATATCAGGACGAATTCTGGAAGCTATAGATAGTAATAAGTATAAGGATAACTATATAATTCAAGAGATATTGAAGAGGAAGGACTTCCTAGTAAAGAAAAGCATATGGATAGTTGGCGGAGATGGATGGGCCTATGATATTGGATTCTCTGGATTAGATCAGGCTATGTCTACAGGAGAGGATATAAATATACTGGTATTTGATACAGAAGTCTATTCAAACACAGGAGGTCAGTCTTCAAAATCAACTCCTGCAGGCTCAGCAGCAAAATTTGCATATTCGGGGAAAAAGACGAGAAAGAAGGATCTGGGGTTAATGGCAATGACCTATAAAGATGTATATGTAGCCCAGGTAGCTTTAGGAGCCAATATGAATCATACTCTTAAGGTACTTTTGGAGGCTGAATCCTATAAGGGGCCATCTTTGATAATTGCTTATGCCCCCTGTGTAAATCATGGAATAAGGCTTGGCATGGGTAAATCTGTTGCTGAAGAGAAAAGAGCAGTAGAATCTGGGTACTGGCAGCTTTTTAGATATGATCCAAGGAGAAGAGAACAGGGACTTAATCCATTTATACTGGATTCAAAGGAACCAGATGAATCATACAGAGAGTTTATAATGGGTGAAGTAAGATATTCTCAAAACGAGATAACATTCCCTGAATTAGCAGAGGAGCTTTATAAGAAATCTGAAAAGGATGCAAGAGAACGATATGAGCTTTATAAGAAGCTGTCAGAGTTAAAGTAATATGGTTTAAATAAAAAAGCCCTGAACTTTTCAGGGCTAAAATTCTATTTTTGATTTTCTTCAACCCATTCCTTTGCCCTTTTAACTCCTTCTAATGTTGGAATTATCACATTTGTTTCGGGCTGCAGCTCTTCTGTGTCGTAATAGGCTACATATCTATTTTCTTCAATGGGAATTGACATCTTCTTTTGCTTGTATTTATTGTCAGTATTTTTTTTATCTTTGGGCATTGAAAAACCTCCTAACTGGAAACATTGAGTTCAATATAAGCTATTTACTAATAGTATTTACCTATTTGTATAAAATATGATATATTAAAATGGTAATGATTTTGTGAGGAGATGGTTCAGTGGTTAACGAAAGGCTTAAGAGGGACATAGATTTCATAATTGAACTTGACAAGATGAAATCCATATTGAGGCAAAATACCATTATTGATGGGTCAAAAAGAGAGAATGATGCAGAGCACTCCTGGCATATTGCAGTAATGGCAATGGTTTTACATGAATATTCCAATGCTCCTATAGATGTATGTAAGGTAATTAAGATGCTGCTTGTCCATGATTTAATTGAAATATATGCTGGAGATACCTTCTGTTATGATGTAGAAGGAAACAAAACTAAAAAGGAAAGGGAACTGGAAGCTGCAAATAAACTGTATGGAATGCTGGATGAATACAAAGGTAAGGAAATAAAGAGTCTTTGGGATGAATTTGAAGAGATGAAAACCAATGAAGCCATATTTGCAGCAGCAATGGATAGAATAGAGCCTCTTTTATGCAACTACTATTCAGGCGGAGGAACATGGGTAAAGCACAATATTTCAAAGGAGCAGGTATATAAGAGAATTGCACCAATAGAAAAGGCATCAGATGAATTGTGGAAGTTTGCTACAGATTTAGTTGAAGATGCAATTAGAAAGGGATATATAGCAGATTAACAATTATTTAGGACATGTATTTATGACAAAAGATTTAAAAAGTGAGCATATTATTAATACATATTATTAAGACATATTGAACAAAGATAAGGGCTGACTTCGAAAATATTTGATGAAGTATCCGACTAAAGAAAAAAATTGTTTGGGCTGCATTTAAACGAAGTGATTATGCAGCCCATTTTTTTTGTGCCGTGATACTTCACAAATCTTGGAGTGGAAGCCCGTTCTTTGTTTATATGTCTTAAGTCTATAATTAAGCTCATGATATTTTAGAGTTCATTTATTTACTTGTCTTAAAACGCAGGAACTACTCCACCTTCATAGTTTTCTTCTATAAACTCTCTTACTTCATCGCTTTGTAAGGCCTCCATTAGTTTCTTAAACTTTACTTCATTTTCCTCTCCAGCTCTTACTGCAACTATATTAGCATAAGGTGAATCCTTTCCTTCCAATAAAATAGCATCCTTTGTAGGTACCAGTCCTGCTTCTAAAGCATAGTTACCGTTTATTATTGCTCCATCTACACTATCAACTATTCTTGGAAGCTGTGCAGCTTCTAATGGTGTGAATTTTAAATTTTTTGGGTTATCTACTATATCCTTTTCTGTTGCAAGTATTCCAGCATTCTCATCTAAGGTAATAATGCCAGCTTCAGCTAAAAGTAAAAGTGCTCTTCCTCCATTGGTTCCATCATTTGGTATGGCAATTTCTGCACCATATTCTATTTCATCTATGGATTTATATTTTGAAGAATAAAGCCCCATTGGCTCTATATGAACTCCTCCAATGGATACTAGATTAGTTCCTCTTTCTTCATTGAAGTTATTCAGATAAGGTTCATGTTGGAAGAAGTTAGCATCAAGATCCCCATCAGCTAAAGCTAGATTTGGAGCTACATAATCTGTAAATTCCTCTATTTCAAGGGTTATTCCCTCTTTTTCCAAATCATCTTTAACAAGTTCAACTATTCTTCCATGAGGTTCTGGAGATACGCCTATTCTTATTACATTGTTATTAGATTCATTTTGACCACATCCAACAAATGTTAAAGCTAGAATAGCTATAAGTCCTATTAAAGTAAATTTCTTCATTACAATTCCCCCTTATTTTCTATTAATATTGCTTGATAGTGTATTTCCTATAAACTGAATGCCCTGGACTAATACAATTATCACAGCTACTGCTATAACCATGACATCAGTCTGAAATCTGTACAATCCATATCTTATTGCAACATCACCTAGGCCACCACCTCCAATAGCTCCAGCCATGGCTGAATAGCCAATTAAATTGATAATTGTTGTGGTTATGCCTAATATTAGTGAAGGCAAGGATTCTGGAATAAGTACCTTGAATATAATCTGGGATATGCTGCATCCCATAGCTAGGCTGGATTCAATTACTCCCTTGTCTATTTCCTTTAAAGAGCTTTCTATTACTCTAGCTACAAAGGGTGCAGCTGCAATGGAAAGAGGTACTATAGTTGCAGTTGTACCAATGGTTTTTCCAACGATTAATCTTGATAATGGGAATAATAGAATCATTAGTATAATAAAGGGAAAGGAGCGCAATACATTGATGATTCCATTAAGAACCCTATTTAGCTGTTTCTTTTCCCATATGCCATCCTTTTCTGTTATAACCAGAAGTACTCCCAGTGGAAATCCCATTAGCAGGGAAAATACTGTTGAGAAAAATACCATGTATATTGTTTCTATTAGCGCAGGAATAATTAACTCAGCCATCTACATCACCTCCACCTTTACGTTATTATCAATTAAAAATTTAATTGCCTTTTGGATTTCTTCATCTTCTCCATGCAGTTCAAGTATTAGATGACCTACACTGGTTTTAATAAGCTTATTGATATCACCAGACAATATATTTGCTTCAATGTCAAATTCCTTTATCATTCTGGATACAATAGGCATCTTTGAATTTTCTCCAGAATATCCAAGCCTTATTACAGTTCCTTTGAAGTCATTGGGCTCAATTATTTCCTCTGTGATATCAGATTTAATTCTACTTATGAATTCATAAGCTGTTCTAGTCTTTGGATTTTTAAACAGTCCTTCTACTGTATTTACTTCAATTATTTCTCCGTTTTCCAAAATAGCTACCCTATCACATATATCCTTTATTACTTCCATCTGGTGGGTTATAAGTACAATAGTAATTCCAAATCTATCCCTTGTATTTCTTAATAGTTCTAAAATAGATTTTGTAGTTTTTGGGTCTAGTGCAGAAGTACCTTCATCACTTAATAGTATTTTTGGATTATTTGCTAAAGCTCTTGCAATTGCAACTCTTTGCTTTTGCCCTCCACTTAATTGTGAGGGATAGGAGTACTTCTTATCCTCAAGATCTACATATTCCAAAAGGGTATCAACTCTCTTTTCAATATCTTTTTTATGTAAGCCTTCCAGCTCCAATGGAAAGGCTATATTCTTATATACTGTTTTCTGCGAGAAAAGATTAAAATGCTGAAATATCATTCCTATGTTCTTTCTTAAATCCCTAAGCTTATTCTTATCATATTTAGTTATATCTTCTCCCTGGATGTATATTTTGCCTTCAGTAGGCTCTTCAAGCCTATTAAGGCATCTTATCAGGGTTGATTTGCCAGCACCGCTTAACCCAATTATTCCAAATATTTCGCCTTTATTTATTTGGAGGTTTATATTTTTTAGAGCTTTTACAGTGGTGTTTTCGTCGAAAAATGATTTTGACAAGTTTTCAATTTTAATCAAATATTATTCCCCCTTCTAATTAAAGAAAAAACCTCTATGAAAATAGAGGTTAAATAAAAAAACCTCTTATAAGAAAGAGGTTGTTCTCTTTCTTATCTTTCGACATATATATGTCGCTGGAATTAGCACCTTGTAAATACAGGTTGCTGGGTTTCATTGGGCCAGTCCCTCCACCTCTCTTGATAAGAGCTTGTTATGAAGTTTTTTCATTATGAATAAAATTCTAATACTTATAATATATTTTGTCAACTACTTATTTTATTTTCAATCATACTTTGGACTTCATGTGGAGTAAGACCTTTTGCTTCAATAATTGGAACTGGAGGATTGTTGTAATCTGTTTCTCTTTCACTTAGGACATCCATCCCTGATACAACAATAGCCTTATACTCATCTGATGTTATATTTTTAAGATTTACATTTCTATTTAAAGTATGAACATCATATCCTGCACTTTTTAGATGCTCAATAAATGGTGTTAAGGTATTTTCAACAACAACTTTGTTTTTCATGTTTTCACCTCCGTTTAGAATTATTATGTCCTCATTTCTACATAATATTTATGATGTTTTTTCCATGAATAATTGATTTTCTTAGAGACAAAATAGTTATGAATAGGTCAAAAAAATAAAGAAAGGAGTAATCATATGGCACTTAAGAACAGCATCAATTTGGGAAATATAAATCAAATGGAACTTAATCATATAAAAGAAATTGTAAGCCTTCATCAAAATATGGCTACGAAATACAGTGCATTTGCTAACCAGTGTCAGGATCCACAGCTAAAACAGCTGTTACAAAAATCAGCTCAGGATGCACAGACTACTGCAAATAACCTTATAAACTCATTGAGATAGGAGGGATAGATATTATGCAAGAAAGAGATATAGTAAATGATGTCATAAATATGACTAAATTAAGTTTAAGTTGCTATCAGACAGCAATCGTTGAATGCGCCAATCAACAGTTAAGAAATACATTGCAGCAGTTAAGAAATGAAGCAGAGCAGTTCCAATATCAAATGTTCCAAATAGCAGAGCAAAAAGGATATTATACTCCAGCACCTACAGCTAAGACTGATGAGATACAACAGATAAAGAGTGCATTAAGTGGCTCTCAAATGAGTATGAGATAGAACAGGGCAGGTAAACTTGCCCTGTTTTTAGTATGCGAAGAATTGCCTTAAATAGCGCGAAGATTCTATAGATTGACGACAAAATAATTTTTGAAAGAAATAGATAGTTTCAATTGCTATAACCAAATTCATAAAAATAATTTTTTTTCTATCGATTTAATTGATTAACAAAAAATGCGAAATGAGGTACTATCAATATGAGTAATGGGTTATTAGACTACCTATAAGGAATTGAAACTTTCATACACCAACAAGTATTTACTTGTTGGTTTTTTGTATAAGAAAACCCCCAGTCTGACTGGGGGTTGTGTAAAGCTTTAGCGATGAGTCACTAAAAAATAACCTCCAAGTGATAAAATAAGTTTGTGGTCTGCCAACTACAAACTATTAAATCACGAGGAGGTTATTATCATGTTTAATGATATTCATAGTTTATCACATACAAAGTGGAATTGTAAATATCACATAATGTTTGCACCAAATATAAAAGAAAAGCTTTCTATGGAGAAAAACGATTAGAAGTATGAGCAGTTTTGAGGCAACTATGTAATTGGAAGTGAGTTAATATAATAGAAGATGAAGTATGTTCAGATTATGTGCATATGTTAGTAGAATTTCACCGAAAATGAGTATATCAGGTTTTATGGGATTTTTAAAATGGAAAAGTAGCATTATGATATATGAAAAATGAGGTAATTTAAAGTACAAATACAGGAATATAAAGCTTTGATGTAGAGGATACTATGTTGATACAGCTGGGAAGATTTTAAAAAATAAAAGAGTATATAAAAAATCAGTTAAAAGAAGATAAAATGAGTGAACAGTTAGTAAAGGATAATTTTGGCCACTTTAGAGGTTAGCAAGAAGAGTTTGCAAGTTGTAGATCATTTTTTTAGGCTTTTAAGACATTATTAGTGAAATATGGTCTTGTGTCCAAAGTTGAAAAGCCATCGGATAGGTGAGTGGGTATTTTTTGTGTGTAATTAAATTTATTATGTATAAAACATATTTTTAAGAAATAAAACTTCAAAAAATAAGTTATCGACAAAATGACCATATTTTCAACAAAGGAATTTATTTATTTATGTAGAAATATATGGTATAAATAGATTATTTTGAAATAATGATAGAAGGTGAAGTAAAGTGTACAATATAGAAGTTACTATGAAAACACAAACTCCAATATACACAGGAGATGCGTTTGGAAAAAGTAATGTTTTAAAACCTCAGCCTATATTAGGCTCTTTAAGATTTTGGCTTGAGGTTTTTTGTTATGCAGCAGGAGAACTTAATATAAATTGTAAGAATGAAAAAGTAGATCGAGATGAACTATTTAAAAAGGTAAATAATATCATAGAAGAGCAGGAAGTTTCTTTATTTGAAGCAAAGAAAAATGCATTAAAGGAACTTGGAGTATCTATACCATCTCAGGTATTTGGGTGTAATGGTTGGGAAGGTTTTGTAAAGATTAATGAAATTAATTTTTGTAAAAAACAGATAAGATTGCCTAAAGCCATATATAAAAATAAAAACAAAAGTGATGGATGGAATGAAATTTATCCAGGTGATAATCGTCCTATTGATAAAAAAAAGGAACATGTATGGTATTTTCCTGTCTCCAGCTTATTTGGTGAAGCTAAAATTAAACTAGAATTAGCAGATGAAAAAATTGGAGATGATATAATATTTCCGCTTTTAAGTTTCATTCAAAAATATGGTTTTTTTGGTGGAAGAAATAATTTAGGGTTCGGTAGGGTTAAATTTAATTTAGAGAATTTTAATCTATCAGAATTTAATCAATTTAGATTTTATAATAGAATTATAACAATTGATGATGTTATAGAGGAAAAGGAAAAATTTGATGATTTAATTAACGATGACTTAGTGAAAAAAAGAAAGATTGGATTTTATGAACTTGACCCTGATAAATCACAAAACGAAGATAGCATAGAAAAAAAGTATTTGAATATGATAGAAACACTTCTTAGTGAAAAGAGTATGTTGAGATATAGATGTAAGCAAAAATACATAAAAAATAAAGAAAAACGACATTTTGTATTTGGTTTTACAGGAAAAAATGAAGAGGGAAAAATTGAAGAAACAAATGCTACTAAAATAATTCCTTGGATTAATCATATTGCAGAGAATAATTATAAATATGGCTTTATTTCATTGATTTTATTGGAAACGTTTCCTAGGGGGTAAAATAGATGAGCTTTGAGGTTATATTGGAAGATTTAAATAAAGTAAACATAAATGAAAGACAAACAAATAATGAGAACAATCAATATGATGAAATATTTCATTTTCTGAAATATTCATACAAATACAAAACCCATGAATATGCTGATAAGAAGATAGAAGAATTAAGCAATGATTTTAATGAGTTTTTCCCATTTACAGAAGATAAATATAAAAGTAGTTTAAGAAAAACTAAAGTTAAAGAATTTTGTTTAGAATGGTTTAAACAAAAAATACCTTCCAAAAAGCAAATGTATAAACAAAGATTATTTCTAGAGGAGCAAAGAAAAGTAAAATTGCAAATACCTTATTTAATTGAAACAGATAATGTTAGAGTTTTAGATGTTCTAATGGGGATATTTTCAACTGAGAGTGATTTTGACGATTATATAAAAAAACTTATCCCAGGTTCCTTTGGCTTAAAATATAGATTTAAACTTGATTCTCCTTATTTTTCTAAAGATGATGATGAGCTTTATATAATAGATAATCCAGTTATGAAAGAAAAGGTATGGAAAGTACCAATAATTAAGGGAAGCAGCTGGAAAGGGCTATTGTTAAAAGCTGCTAGAAAAAAATTGGGGGTTCTAATTGGAAATAATAGTATAAAAGATGTACTAGACTATTACATAAGCGTTACAAGAATTTTTGGGACAGGCTCAAATGAATATAGAGAAATAGAAGATGAAATAAAAAAGCTTATTGATGAAAACGGTAAAAAAAATGAGGACCTTTTAGTAAAGCAACTTATCAAATATGCATTAAGTGATATAGGCTTAAATTTAAATATAAAAAAGAATGGGGAAACAGTAGCAAAACAAATTCTTGAACAGATTGTGGAAAAGAATATTTTTGCAGTGAAGAAAGGACGAGTAGTATTTTATCCTACCTATTTTGACGAAATATCTCTAGAAGCCATAAATCCACACAACAGAAACACAAAAGCAGGAAGTGGCCCTATCTATTATGAAGTAGTCCCAAAAGATAGTAAAGGAATTCTTCAAATCATTTATATTCCTTACGATGCTATAACTCTTCCAATGAAAGAAATAAGAAAACAAATAAAATTTGACTATAGTATATTAAAAGAGCTTATAAAATATGCAATTGAAGAAATGGGCATTGGAGCTAAAGAAAAATTAGGATGGGGTAAAGCTACTATTGTTAAAAATCCTGAGGAAAAATATTGTTTTTCTAATATGGAGGGAATATGTGATGAATAGTAATGATTTGGAAAAGCTTAAACAGAAGAATACAGAAATACTTAAAGCTGAAATAGGAGCATTACTCTTCAATTTAGGTAAAACACATGTTGGATTTAATTATTGGAGAAAACATTTTGAAGTAGACGAGGAAGATTTCAAAAAAAATTATGGATATAAAATTTTTAAACATTATCAAGAATATTATACTAAACAAAATGACAAAAAAGAAACTCCTTTTGAGATAGACTTAAAACATGTTAATGAAAAGTTAATACAATTTTTCAATACAGAAATTGACTTGAGTGGATTAAGTAATATTAAAATAAAAAATATTATTTATGGTGATGCAATTAAAAAAAGAGTTCAAGTAGAAGGTATTGATGAAAATATAAAGGAATTTGTTGAAAAGGTCTTTTTTGGAGGATGTGAAAATATAAATTCTGGAATAGATAAAGGATTTCCAAAAAAACAATTAGAAAATATTTGGGTTTCTAATGCATTTGGCAGTACCAAAAAAAATATTAGCATTAAAATGTTAGATGAACAGCGAATTTGCTTTTTCAAAAAATTAGCAAATAAAATTAATGGAATAGATAGAGAAATTAAAGATTTTACTAAAGGAGATTGGATCGAAATAAGAAATTTTGTAGTTAATGAAATAAAAAGCTGGTATTCCAATCTGTTAAGTGATTCAAGATTTCCAGTTAATGATGTAACATTATGGGATCAAGCTTATATGACAACATCTTTATTTAAAGTGAGTCTTGCAGCAATGATTTTAGAAAATTCTAAGATAGAAGGATATAAAAGCAATCCACGAGAGATAAAATGGAGCATATTAGGAGTTCAATACGATAAACTAGGTTTGGCAGAAAAGGCTTTAAAACCATATTTTATAAATTGGTATAGGTCTTGTGTAAAGAGAATTGATGATAAAGTTAAAGAAATTATTGAAATTGAGTATGCACTTGGAAATGAAATATATAGAGATGAAACAGGAATATATTTTATTGTGCCTGAAAATATAAGTGGGGAAAGTGAAGTAGGTTATAATTTAGAATTAAGTGGCGACTTCTATGAATTAAAAGAAAGAATATTAAATGCCTTTAAAGAGGTAGAAATAGATGAAAGTAAAGTTGAAATTTTTGAAAACGAATTTCTGCCTTCCATATTTGTTACAAAATCTTCAAGAGGTACTATGAACATAGTTTATTTATTGGAGAATAGCAGAGAAAATTTCTTAAAATCAGTTTATTCCAAGGACTTTATTGACAGATGTAAAGAGGAAAATAATAATGCAGATAATTATGATGGATTGTGTCAAGTATGTAGATTAGCATTAGGTAAAAAGAAAGGGGACTTTATTGTATGCGATGAATGTGATAAAAGGAGAATTTCAAGATTAAATAATTGGATTGAAGATATTAATGGGGAAACCATATGGACAGGAGATTTACAGGACAAAAATGGCAGAATTGCTTTAGTAACTCTTAAATTTGAACTAAAAGAATGGCTAAATGGTAATATGCTAAATACATGTGTAATTAACGATATTTCAAGTACAAATGTGAAGTATCAAAATTATTTTGATAAGATGAAAAAAACATTATTAGCTATTAAAGAAATCAAAGAAATAAGAGGAGATGATATTGAAAAATATAAAGAATTTAAAGGAAATATTAATGAGTTAAAAAGGTTTATAAAGGAGATAGATTCAATATTATTGAAAGACAAGAGTATATTAGAAATAAATGAAAGAGATTTGCCACTTACTATTGAAAATGTTTTTTCTATAGATTATGAAAATGAAGAATTTATACCAGTAAAAAAATCTATAAAAAAGAAGTTAGAAAAAATTATAGAAGATAACGTGTTTATGAATTTTATAAAAACGTTTAGATTTTGGATTTTTATGGATATTGCGAAAGAAGCATATAATGGCTGTAAAGGAAGAGGAGAAACCATTGATGATTTTATTGGGCAGGTCTTACTGGAAAGAACAACAGGTGACCTTTGGGAGGATTTTATTGCTAATTCTATTATAAAGAACAAAATTGACTTTGAAAACAAGAAAATTGAATGGGAAAAACTAACCGATGAAGATATAAGCTTTCTTGCAGAAATACTCCTACAATTTCTAATACGTAAAAATCCTTCACCAGCAAGGTTTAGAAGAATATGGGAAACAACTGAAGAATTTTTGGAAGAAGTTAAAAATGAACTTGAAGATTCAATGGAAATTGAAGGTTGGAGAGCAAAAAGGATTATCTGGAAAGATATTATTAATGATGAAAGACATAAAAGAAAGGAATACACATATAAAGACCTTGATTTCTGGGTAGATGAAAAAGGAAATATATATCTCATTTCATCTATTGAACAAGCTATTCCTATAATAGGTAATGTAAAAAAGAAAGATGATGTTGAAAAAATAACAGAAATGATTGAAAAAGATAATAAAAAAAATAGAATAGAATGGATTAAGAATTTTACACTTGAAGAGTATAGTACTAATAAAGCGACTAACATAATATTAGGAAATTCAAAAGCAAAATATGAATCATACTTACCATACTTGTCTATAATTGATCCAACACCAATCTCATGGCAATTCATTATACCAGCAGAGTACTTACCAAATGTAATAGATAAAATACAGGAAAAATATAGAGAAAATTTCAAATATGTAGTAGGAAAACTTCCATTACACATAGGAGTTGTAATACAAGATTATAAAAAGCCTTTGTATATAGGATTAAAAGCTTTAAGAAAGATAAGAAGAGATATAACAAGTTGGGAAGATATAAAGGAGATAAAAAGCTACCAAGATCTTAAAAAAATTCAAAGAAAATATTTTAAAAATCAAACCATGGAAGAAACAAATAATCCTCAGAATTATTACAGCCTTTATCCAATACAAAAAGAAGATAAAAGAGAGGATGAATATAGCAATGCATATGAATTTTATATACAACCAGATAAAAAAATGAAAAGGAAACTTATAGTAGTAGATGGTATGTCGGATTCAACAGATGAAAGCTATAAAGATATCAAATTAGAAGTATATCCAAATACTATAGACTTTGAATTTTTAGATACTAATATTAGAAGAAATGATATCTATTATGAAAATGGAAAGCGAATATTAGAAGAAAAGAGTAACAGACCTTATACATGGGAAGAGTGGGAGGATTTCAAGAGATTTAAAGAGTATTTTTGTGGTGATAAAGATATTGAAAAACAAAATATAAATAAACTTAATAATATAGTTAGTTTAATTTATTCAAAAATAAAAGATTGGGAAGGTAATGATGAAAGTTTAAAGAAACTTATGTTGTCAGCTTTTGTTAATATATTTGAATTAAATGGCAAGGATGAACAAGCTAGCAAAGAAGAAAGAGATTGTTTTGCAAAATTATTTGGTGAAGATAAGACGTGGGAAAAACTTGAAAACATGCCTGAAGATAAGTTTAAGAGATTGTTGTGGAAATTTATAGATATGTATGAGTTCTGGAATAAGGCACTGAAAAAATTTTAAGGGGGTTATTTAAAATGTCTATTAAAGAGGAATTTAATATTTATGCTATTTCAACAGATCCTATTTATATAGGGACTGGGGGATATACTATTGGTAGAGTAGATAACACAATTGTTAGAGATCCTATAACTAGAATACCTAAAATACCAGGTACATCAGTAGCTGGAACATGGAGATATTATATGACACTAACTTTACAAGGGTTTTATAAAGAGAATTTTGAAAAAATCAATGAAATTTTAAGTAAGGGTTATAAAGATAGAATTGAAGCAAAAGATGTCAGGGAGTTAGTAAATAGATTAGCTGACAAGGATCTTAATGAAAATAAGGATGAGTTTAGTAATAGAAAAATAAAATTTAAAAAATATGCAAAAATGCTTAAGGAAGGGTGTAAAGAAGAGAAAAATGATAAATTATCAACTAATATTCAGTGGGAGTTCTATTGGGGCAATTTGATTTCATCGATTAAATGTGCAGGTCAAGATGATAAACCTAATGAAGATATAGAAAACACAAAACTTAAAGAGCTAGATGATATAGGTCACTGTGGTCACTGCATAGTTTGCAAGACCTTTGGATTTTCTAAAAAGCAATCACAGCAAGGATTAGCATATTTTTCAGATTTAAATATACTATTTTTTCCTGTAAGCACTCGATTTGGAGTTAGATGGATAACTTCACCATACATAATTAGAGAAGCTGGATTAGGGGAAATAGATGATTTTTCAGATAATAAGATAAAAATTGTAAATAGTGCTGATAACTATAAATTTTTGAATTTAGGATGGCTAAATTTTGAAGTGGATGAAAATAAGTTAAACGGTGGTATAGATACAAGTAATTTAAATGAAGAAATAAGGAATATAATTAAAAACAAAATAGTAGTGGTATCGGATAATACAATATCTCAAATAATTAATGCAAATCTGGAGGTTAGGACTTCCGTTTCTATAGACCCACTTACTGGAGCAGCAAAAGAGGGTGCTTTATTTACATCAGAAGCTATTCCAAGGGGTACTGTATTTTATGGTAATGTAAGAATAATGGACAGGCTAGAAGAAGATGAAGAATTAAATTCAAATTTAATCAGGCAAGCTTTTGAAGAAAGCAAAATATACTATGAAAGCTTTGGAATTGGAGGGCTTGTAACCAGAGGCTTTGGCAGGTTAAAAGTTTATCTTGAACAGTCTAAATATTTGTCACAAGACAAGTAGGAGGTGGAAACTGTGGACAACCTAAATATAGATAGTTTTGTTAATTTATTAGGATATAATATTAATGAAAAATGTAAAAATGATGAACAAAGAAGATTTATAGATAAAGCATTGGGTGTTTTAGTAAATGATGGTGTTTACGCTTATTATGTATTTTGCAAAGCAAAATCAAAAGATAATAAAAAGAAAGATGATGAGGAAATGGAAAAAGAGGATTCAATAGAAGATATTTTTGTAAGATACGTAGTAGATGAAATAAATAAAACAAATGGATTGAATGAATACTTTAAAAATGAACTTATAAAAAATAATAAAGGACTTGATTATGAACAATTCTTCCAGAATCTGTCAAATGACCTTCGCAAACTGCTTTTTTTTAGAGACATTTTAGAAAAAGCTTTAATTTATGCTAGATATCATGCTAAGGCAGCAAAAAAAGGTGGTAGCAATGGCTAAAATATGGTACAAGCTTATTTTTAAACAAATTAGCCCTCTTCATATAGGAATATTTAATTATGGGGTATTATCTGAAACTAGAATTTTTATACCAGGATGGACAATGTGGGGAGCTTTAGTTAATAGATATGGGCAATATAAAGGAAACGAAGAGTCTTTTGAAGAAGGAAAGAAAATATTTGAATCAATCACATGCTTTTACCCTAGACTAGAAAAAGAAGATGAAATTTTATTTCCCGAATTAGAAAATGGGCAATTTTACTTGGGAAAATATTCAGAAAATGAATTTCGAGCTAAATTTACAGATGTATATATATCAACATCTATACAGCCATTATCTTTAACTGCAAAAGATGAATCATTACATGAAATAGAGGTTATTTTGCCTAGATCAAAATTTATAAAAGAAAATAATGGAAATCTCTTCTGGGTTGGGTTGTTAGGAATAAATGAGGATAAAAATGAAGAAGTAAAAGTATTTTTAGAGAAAAATGTAAATATAATCGTTGGAGGAGATAGCAGATATGGTCTAGGTAATATGAAATATGAAAAATTAGAGAAAGCAACTGAAGAGGATCTAAATGAATGGGGCATAACAGAGGAAGGGAAACTAATATTTGAAAAAAACAAATCGCTTAAAAACTACTTTTCGATAACAGATGGATTTTATGATGAGATAAAAAATGGAGAAAGAATTTTCAATATTGGAACAATCGAACATGTAATAATTTATTATGACTTTTCTTCAGCAAAATTAAAAACGGAGAAGAGTAAAGTTTGTGTAATACCTGGTAGTAAAATAAAAACAAATAAAGATTGTAATTATGAATTAATAAGAGGAATATTCCAGATGGGAAACTAAAAATACGAATTATGGTTTAAGTATTATTGTCGTCGACCTCTAGTAGTGCAAAAACCCCTGGAGATCGACGACAAAATTATTTTTTAAAGAAATATGATAATTTCAATAGTTATAAACAATTTTATATAAAAAGTAATATATTTTTTTACCACGATTTTATTGATTGACAAAAAATGTGAAATGAGATAATATCAATATAAGCAATGGGTTATTAGACTACCTATAAGGAATTGAAACAGACACTAGGGCAAGATAAAAGGTATCCTCATGTAAGTTATTAGACTACCTATAAGGAATTGAAACGCTGTTGCTTTAGGAGATGCAGGATTATTAAATATAGTTATTAGACTACCTATAAGGAATTGAAACCTCCTGAATGTGAAATATGGGCTGGTGGACGTGTTTATGTTATTAGACTACCTATAAGGAATTGAAACGGAAAGCAAATTGATACAGAAGGAAAGTTCAATCAGTGTTATTAGACTACCTATAAGGAATTGAAACTAGTTTGTACGGGTATAATCCAATTTAATGCCCTTATGTTATTAGACTACCTATAAGGAATTGAAACAGTAAAAATACCTCTCTGGTATCTTCTGAATACAATAGTTATTAGACTACCTATAAGGAATTGAAACCGTCTACAGGTTCACCTGGTAAATAATCTACTGGTTCAGTTATTAGACTACCTATAAGGAATTGAAACTTGTTACAATCCCTGCTACTATCATTCCATACTTTAAGTTATTAGACTACCTATAAGGAATTGAAACGTTTGAGAGGGAAAACATATAGAGCATTTGTATGTACGTTATTAGACTACCTATAAGGAATTGAAACTTATATAACCCTGTATTCGATAATCCTAATCTATTGGTTATTAGACTACCTATAAGGAATTGAAACTATTCTGAAATCACAAATCTAGCTAAAGCTTCACAGGTTATTAGACTACCTATAAGGAATTGAAACTTATTATAAGTCTTCGTAAACGTTTGGAGCATAGTAAGTTATTAGACTACCTATAAGGAATTGAAACAGCGCCCATACTGTTTTTTGTATACGCCTAACGCTTTCGTTATTAGACTACCTATAAGGAATTGAAACTAGCTAGTGGATCCAAAGGTAATTGTTATCTATTAGAGTTATTAGACTACCTATAAGGAATTGAAACTTCCAATAAGAAGAATATTTGACTGGTGGGGCAATACGTTATTAGACTACCTATAAGGAATTGAAACGAGCATTTAATAGATTTTTTAAAGGCTAATGATTTAGTTATTAGACTACCTATAAGGAATTGAAACAATGGTATAAAATAATTTTGAATATATACATAAACATGTTATTAGACTACCTATAAGGAATTGAAACTCCGGAAAAGCGAATGATTCCTCAATCAGGAAGGCTGGTTATTAGACTACCTATAAGGAATTGAAACTTCTTCATCTTCTACCACTTCTTTGCCTTTATCATCTCGTTATTAGACTACCTATAAGGAATTGAAACCTGCACCTCTGTTAGGCATGGTTCCTGTCTTTAACCCGTTATTAGACTACCTATAAGGAATTGAAACATGGAACTTCTTTGTCATTTCTATCATATAACTTATAGTTATTAGACTACCTATAAGGAATTGAAACAAGTAAGAAATACACAATTGGAAGAGTTGAAAAAATCAGTTATTAGACTACCTATAAGGAATTGAAACTATAGCAGAAACAGCATGGAAAAGTGGGCTTGAATGGTTATTAGACTACCTATAAGGAATTGAAACGCTATCTCAACCATAGCTAATGAGTTTTTAACTACAGTTATTAGACTACCTATAAGGAATTGAAACTTTCACTATAGAGATTAAAAAGCATGAGGATAGACTGTTATTAGACTACCTATAAGGAATTGAAACTCAGAACAAAAAATAATTCATGGCTGAGATTTGCAAAGTTATTAGACTACCTATAAGGAATTGAAACTAATCCTTGGTTATATACATCGCAACGCCGAATGTAGGTTATTAGACTACCTATAAGGAATTGAAACGAAGGCTCATAATTGCCATTGTTATCTATTCTTTCTGTTATTAGACTACCTATAAGGAATTGAAACAGAGCTGAAATACCATATCTGTAATCAAAGTTTAAATGTTATTAGACTACCTATAAGGAATTGAAACTAGATTAAAAATATTAATATAAAAGTGAGGTTGATATATGTTATTAGACTACCTATAAGGAATTGAACTTAGTGTAAAATAATTGTAGGAAAAAATATAAAAAAGAATAGCCTCATATGTTATGATGGAAATGTTCAAATTATAA
>ENA-OWPA01000685-OWPA01000685.1-bioreactor-metagenome-genome-assembly--contig:-NODE-685-length-37572-cov-9.784451_pt1 | contig 37572 bp, 29 predicted proteins | sample MGYA00238139_ERZ651803 | MGnify/ENA primary metagenome ERZ651803 (study PRJEB26909, sample SAMN07631231) | bioreactor metagenome | isolation source: Switchgrass digestor | place: USA: Dartmouth... | reverse complement strand
CAAACCTTCCCACTGTAATCAACCCAATAGTATAAACCTTCATTCTTTGGTAAGTTTCTTATGTATTTAGGATACAATTTATTAAAACTTAACTGTTTAGGCAATCCTATTTCAGGTTGTTTATCTCCTACGACTGGATATTCACTAAAGTTCTCTAAATGGTACATATCTACACTTGTTTGTAGATTTTTAACATCACTTACAATTGCAGTTATCCTAGATTTACCTTGTATATCTCTTATATTGGGAACGACTACTGCCGCTAATATACCTAAAATTGCAATAACTATGATTAATTCAATTAAACTAAATCTTTTTTTCATATATAACACCTCCTCTGTTTTTTAAAAATTCTATAATACTTACAAAACTCCTTCAATCGATATCAACAATAAAAAATAAGTGGGAAAAACTTCACACCTCCTATCATCAAATCAATATTTGCTACTTGAAACTTTATTTACAAGTAAGATATAATATATATAAATAAACCTATAAAGGAGGTAAACAAATGGGAGATAACAAATTAAGACCTTTAGACGGGAAGATTAAAGTAGTTTACACAATAAAAGAACATCCTGAATACGGAGAGAAAACAAGTTATCACGGCACCTATGAAGATTTTGGTGAATGGATTTGTAGACAATTTAATAAGATTAACATTATTAATATTTCAGATAAAGATAATTAAAAGTTCTCATTAGGAGGACTTTTAATTATTAAAAAACCAATCTATGAGAAGTGCTTCACTAAATTCATCATGACTATATCACATACTTAATTCATCATGTCCAATATAATGTTTCTGTATTGTTTTTAGATATAAACAGCAGACGGAAGTGTTATGTACCTGCGTGCTTAACTATAGGTTTATTGTAGACTACTTTTATTAAATCGAATCATCATTACAACTATTGTTTATGAAGAGGCAGATAATTTAGGCTCTATTTTTTATAGAACCCTTACAATTTATTTGTAAATGTGGTATAATATAAGTATAAAGAATATCAAATAAGAGATAGGAGTGAAAGATATGAGAGATTATACAGTAGTATCGATAGTGGTTAAAAATGGTAAAGTAGATAATCTTATGGTTTCAGAAAAAGAAACAATAGGAGTAGAACATGCAGAAAGTATGGTTAATAATTATAAAGATGAAGTTTTTGACCAAATCGTAGTTTACAAACATTACAAAAAAGATAATATGAATGAAAAAATATTCGAGTTTTTACCTGAAGATACAAGAGCATAGGGTTCTCATTTAGAGAATTCTTTTTTTACATTATTATGCTGTGGTATTAAATAATTACTTTAATAAATATTCTGAAAATACAGGTTCTTCTTGTAAAGGATTTCAACATCTTATATGGAATTTATTAATTAATACATATCTATAATAAATTATTATGAGAGGAGGTGTTTAAACGTCATGTACTTGCCCAACATGTAACCAGTCTACACCTTATATAGAAATAGACAAAGAAGATAATCCAAAATCCGAAGAATACACTACAGTAGTTGGATACTGTGTTTGTTGCCGTAAAGAGTTTATAAAAAGATTGCCTAAAAAGGAATGTGTAAATTTATAATATGCTTTTGAATTATTTAAAAGAAGGTTCAATGAAGAACCTTCTTTATCTTTGTCTAATTCATCTTCTTACATTCTATTTTACTCAATTCATCCTTAATTATCCTTTATGATATTAATTATATAATTCTTATTGTTTTCCTTTTTCTTGTATATAAAAAGAGGCTCACATTTTGGTAAGCCTCCTTCTAAATTCATCCTCTACATGAGTAAATACTCTTTCATCTTTTAATTAAAATTATTTACAATATTATTCCCATGCGTTAGGTCCACCATATACTCCGATATGAGATTTACTTCCGTCTGGATTTCTTCCTAAACCAGTATTCCTCCAACCATCCTGTGTTATGTTATAGTTTGCATCTAGTTGTGCCTTATTTACTATCATGCTATCTTTCAATACACTAATGTCTATTTTTCTACTTGAATATGTATTATCAAGAGTTATTTTTCCATATACATTTTGAAATACCAATGTTCCTGTATGGGTTGGAGATAGTCTAACAAATAAGTTTCGTGCAGCAGTATCATCTACCGTAACATTATATAAGTATAGAGAACCTCCATAGGAAATTGTGAAATCAGTGTAGTCTAAATTAAAGAAGTTTCTAAATACTGTATTATAAAATGCTAATGTTCCTCTGTTATAGGCGAAATTTGTATTAGTATTACTACCTCTTGTTTCAACTATCATATTATAGAAGCCACTATTAGCAGTAGGGTCTACTTTTAAATAGCCCCAACCATCATTAAATGGTCTTTGATATGGCCCATTTAATACAAATACAGTCTTTTCATTTAATCCGTAGAAATCTACTTGTTTAGTTAAAGTTCCTACTTTAAAAATGTGAGTTCCTTCTTTTAAGTATAGTAAATCTCCATTAGTAGCCTTGTTATATGCAGAATCAACACTCTTCAAAGGACTTGTTGCTAAACCAGTGTTATTATCATCCCCGTTTACAGGGTCTACATAGATTATATTCTTGTAGTTATTAAAGTTAATCTTTTCATTGTATCTTGTAATAGACTCTACTTGCACTACTTTATTATCCACTTGATAAGTAGGTGCAATGTTAAGAACTTTTGGAACAGCATTTACATTGGACATTCTTTGAGTTTCTATTATGATTTTTAAATATCTTGCTTTTGGAACTTCCTCTAAATTTTCTATTTCTTCTGACCAAGTTTCTTGGTCGTCTGAACTTGAATATTTATATAAAATCCTTGTTCCATTTGGAGTATCTTGATCTATATTAGGTTCTAACCAAGTTGCACTTTTACCTGCGTCTATTAGTTGTTCATATCTCTGAATAGTAATCCATCTTACAACATTTTGTTGAGCCTCATAACCTATATAGCCAACTCCACTTGGGGCACTTTCAAACCCAAATTCATCAATGGCACTAACTACATATGCTTTATTCTCTTCTCCTTGAAAGAAGTTTTCTTGCACCGTTTTTATATATTTGTACTTTACTTTATTGTTCGCAGTTCCTATTACACCTGCCCCTTTATAACCTTCTAACTCATAAATATTATAAGCACTTGCTTCTGGGTCATCATCCCAAGTTATTTTATCTTCATCGTCATCTACTTGAACTCCTGTTGGAGAATCTATTGTAGAAGCCCAAACAGTTCCATTATAATCCACCAAATACTTTCCTACCTCTGGTTCGTTATGAATGTAGTGAATATCCAATTGTTTAAAATCAATTGGTTGGGGAATGGTTTCTGTAGGCATTTCCATAGTTGGTTTTTTACCGTTGTTATTTAATCTATAAGTATCGACTGCTGTTTGAAGATTTCTGACATTACTTTTTATTGCTGAAACATTTGCTTTGCTTGTCATATCTCTTACATTTGGTACGACAATAGAAGCAAGTATTCCTATTCTTTTCCCACAGTCCTTGCCCAATCAGCAAGGTTGCTACGAGTATCTAAAACAATCCATTCTGAACTATCCCAACCTTCAAATGTCCAACTTTTTGCCATTGACAATACTCCATATGTAGCATAATTATGTGGTTTTAAAGTGTACTTTGTTATAACTTTAGGAGTATCAAATTCATAGGCTAACCAACCTATTGTTGTGTGATGTGGATTACCACAACCATTTATATCATCTTCTTTGTCAAAAGCATGAAAAGCATAATATGTTGCTTCTGATATCCCTCTCCTTGATTAGGATACAAATAAATTTATATAAAACAAAGTGAAATCCTTTTAAAAAACGGGCTTACAGAAACATTATCCTTAAAATTTGTTGATATATGTGTTATAATAGGATTATAAAGATAACAAGAAATATAGGAGGTATTCAATTGGGAGACTTTTTAAGATTTTATTTTTAATACATAGATATATATTCTATTATAAATGAGATACTATGGGTAGTTTTACTTTTATTTTTAGCGTTTTAGAACATAGTTTAGGATTGTTTCAGATTTCTTAAGTGTGTTTCATATTATATATTTACTATTACATAAGATTATGATATTATTTATATAGTTGTTGTGATAATTTCAAGAGATATATAAATATTTAGTCTTATGTAAATCAGGAAAGGAGAAGTTTAAATGGAAATACAAGAAATTAGAATAGAAAAGAAAACTGAGTGGGGTATAGAAACAGATATACGATATATAATTGTAGATGAAACTACAGGAGAAATAATAGATGACGCACAAGGTTATGGTTACAAGACAAAACAAAAGGCATACTCTGCATATAATTATAAATTCAACGGGGGTAAAAAGAAACACTCAGAATATAAAGAATTTTGGAAAAAACGAAAAGAAATTGCAAAGTTCATAGATGAACTTTACTCAACATGGTTAAAAGAAATTGCAAGGGGAGAAATTGTAGAAGAAGATATTTTAGAAGAAGTGGAAAAACAATTTGGAGAAAAAATACCAAAGAAAATGTTAAAATATACTCACTATGCTTTTAACAAAAAGTAACAATCTGAAAAACTTTATTTCAAGGAGGTGAATGATATGACAAAAGAACAATTTATTAAAAGAATGCGTTTGATACAAAACTTTCATAGTGAACAAGAAACATTGTCTGCATTAATTAACAAGGTAACTGATGGTTCGAGTGTTGTAACGATAGGTAATTACTTAGTTTCTGAAATTATAAACATAATCAATGAAGATATGGGGATAGAAGATAAAGATTTAATTGAGTGGTGGTTGTATGAGGATGTAGATAAAATCATCTATGTTGATAAAAAACCTATTAGTGTGAAAACTTTAGAAGAGTTTTATGATTTTATAAGTTCATACTAACAAGTCGCTTTAATATAGTGTTAATATCTAAGGGGAATCCTATATGATATTTAATAAAGACTTTGAAAAAGAATATTGTATGAAATGTGGTAATGAAAACCCACAAGATAGAGAAGTCTGTGATTGTGGAAGAAGAGATTTTGTTTTTTTGGAGATAGTATAAATTATAGCGAACAAGAAGGTATTATATGTAATTGTGGTAGTAAAGAATTTAAAATGATTTTCCATATGAATATGAATCCTATTTTTAGTGAAGCCTCCCCCACTTCTATTCCGAAGGAATAAGTGGGGGAGGCTTCATCCTAAATAAACTTACCCAATTCTATCCTATAACCTTCTTTTTTAACCATAACATATTTTTATTACAGGGTCGAATTATAATGACATATGCGAACATTTATCGTATATATAAAAGGAAAAGGAAGAGGGTTTAAAATTGCCTCTTCCTTATTCACACACAATTCTTTTGGGTTTTAGTTTTTCGGGGTTTCTATGACAGATGAAAATATCAGCATTGAAGCCTTTATCATAATATCTTACGATATCCTTTATATTTGCGAAGAATAAATCTTCAATTTTCTTGAATAGACAATCATCTTCGTAAGTTACAAGATTACCGTATTTTTCATAGAACTCATATTGGCTGTCCAACCAATCAGTGAGTTCTTTATATAACTTCAACACTGATAAATCCCCCGCAAGAATTCCTTCGACAATACTATCTCCATCAATATACTTGCGGATAGGAATCCCTACCCCTTTTTCAATAGTAGCAATAAGTTTTTTTATTTCTTTTTCTTTGGTGAAATCAGTATAATCGTCCTCTGTTACTTCCACAACATAAATAATGTTTCCATAACTTTTTGCGAAAGATTCGCTTAAACTAAAATAAATACCATAACCTTCTGCGAGAGAAGTTATATCTGTTTTAGCCAAATCCTTTCTTATTTCAAACCTGTCGAACACTCTGTCTGTGCCATGATATAATGTAATTGTCATAAGTAACCTCCTTTTATCAGTAGAATAAAAATATCACATATCTATTATTCTTGCTATATAAAATTTATCCTTTTTTAATATCTCTGAAAATAGAAAGAGGGCTTAATAGCCCTCTTAATTATTAAATGAAGAGTTAATTTATGCCTCTTAACTCAACTTCTCCAAAGAAAGATTCTATTTCTGCTTTAATTTCAAGCAGTTCCTCTTTGGAAAATTTGTCGAACTCTTTATCTTCAAGTTGCTTATTGGAGTAGTGATACTGCTGCAAGGCATATTTTTCACTGCCTTGTAGCAACTTTGCTATCTCCATTATGTCATCTTTTGTATGAAAAGACTTGGAGATAGTGGTCCGAAACTCATACGGAATACCACTGTTCCTGATTAAGTCAACACTGCGTTTTATTTTTTCAAAGTCAATCTCCTTCAAACCTGCCGTCATAGCGTATTTGGAAGGAGAATTTTTAATATCCATGGCTATATAATCCACCAACTTGGAGGTGATTATCTCCTCCAATGTTTCTATGTTGGTGTAGCCATTGGTGTCCAACTTAACGAGGTATCCCATTTCTTTTACTTTTTTAATGAATGGGATTATATCCTTCATTAAGAGAGGCTCTCCTCCTGTGATGCAAACTGCATCAATCAATCCTTTCCTTTTTTCAAGGAAAGAGAAGAACTCCTCAATATTTACGTCCTCCAAATTTTTCTTTAGCACTAATTCTCCGTTATGACAAAAAGGACAACGGAAGGAACAACCCGATGTAAAGACTGTGGTGCAAATTTTATTCGGGTAATCTATGAATGAGTTTTTCATCCATCCATTTATAGCGAAATTCATCCGTAGAATCACTCTCCTTTAATATTATGGGAGGGGAAGTTGCGAAAACCCATTAAAGGGCTTTCGCAACGGAGAAGGTCTTTCTGTCTTTAAACTCCTCTTGTTTCCCCTTGTTCCAGTTTTGAACTGGACGATGGAAACCTACGACACGAGTCCATATTTCGGTTTCCTTACCACACTCTGGGCACACATGCTGTTCACCCTTCAAATATCCGTGATTATCACAGATAGAGAAGGTAGGCGAAAGGGTAAGATACGGAATACGATAGTTGGTCAAAATCTTCTTCACTAACGCCTTTGCAGTTTCAACATTAGCGATTCTTTCACCCAAGAATGCGTGGAACACAGTGCCTCCTGTATATTTGGTCTGAAGTTCTTCTTGAAGGTCAAGGGCTTGGAAGATGTCATCCGTAAATCCAACAGGCAACGCAGTGCTATTGGTGTAATACGGTTCATCTTTACCCGCAGTAATAATGTCAGGGAACTGTTTCTTATCTAATCTCGCCAAGCGATACGCAGTTCCCTCAGCGGGTGTTGCCTCCAAATTGTAAAGGATACCTTCATCTTCTTCCTGATATTGAGAGATAACATCTCTCATATAATCAAGAACTTCGTTGGCAAACTTCAAGCCTTCAGGAGTAGTAATATCTTCATTCCTGTTATAGACCTTTTTATAGAAGTTCATGATACACTCGTTCATTCCGTTGATGCCTATCGTACTAAAATGGTTAGACCAATAACGTCCAAACCTCTGATAGACACCTTGGAGATAATAACGGCTATATGGATATAATCCCATTTCGGTATTTTGCTCAATAATTTTGCGTTTTACCTTCAGGGAATCACGTGCCATGTCCATAAGCCTCTTAAGTCTTTCATAGAACTCCTCTTTGGACTTTGACAGATACCCAAGACGAGCAAAGTTAATGGTTACAACTCCGATACTTCCTGTTAATGGATTAGCACCGAAGAGGCCACCACCTCTCTTACGAAGTTCTCTGTTGTCGAGTCTCAAACGACAACACATACTTCTGATGTCATCAGGAGAAAGGTCGGAATTGAGGAAGTTTGTGAAGTACGGAATACCATACTTCCCTGCCATTTCAAAGATTTTATTTACAACTTCACTTTCCCAATCCCAATCATCTGTCACATTGTATGAAGGTATCGGGAAAGAGAAAATTCTACCTTTCGCATCTCCCTCCATCATGACCTCGGCGAAAGCAAGGTTAATCATTTCGATTTCCTTTTCAAAATCACCATAGGTTATATCAAAACGATATTCTCCTCCAATAATGACAGGTTGCCCTTTTAAAATATTAGGGCATTTCAAATCCATCGTCAAATTAACAAATGGAGTTTGGAAGCCGACACGGGTTGGAACATTAAGGTTAAACACAAACTCCTGAAGAGCCTGTTTTACCTCATTGTAAGTCAAACCATCGTGACGAACAAAAGGAGCAAGATAAGTGGTGAAATTAGATACTGCCTGGGCACCAGCCGCCTCTCCCTGCAATGTGTAGAAGAGGTTCACCAACTGCAACAGAGCAGTTCGGAAGTGTTTCGGTGGCTTACTCTCAATCTTGCCACTTACTCCACCAAAGCCCTTCAACAAGAAATCCTCAAGATTCCATCCACAGCAATACGGTGCTAACAAACCAAGGTCATGAATGTGGAAGTCGCCATTGACATGAGCATCTTTAATCGGTTCAGAATAAACCTCTTCGAGCCAGAATGACTTTGTAACATCTGAAACGATATGGTTATTCATTCCCTGCAAAGAGAAGCCCATATTGGCGTTCTCCTTGACACGCCAATCATCCTGAAGAATATAGTTATTGATTAATTGACGAGCCTGTATGAGAGATTTCTTCCTCTCACGAATCTCTTGTTGTTTGAGCCTGTAACGGATGTATTCCTTCGCCGCTTCCTTCTCACCCATCTCCATAAGGGTATTCTCGACAATATCCTGAATCTCTTCGATTCTCGGACATGTGAAACCCTTATAGTTCAGTTTGCACACAACTTTTGAACTGACAATTTCAGCAACTTTTTTAAGATAGTCTTCAGGTTTCTCCTTATAAACTACCTTAAGTGCTTTAAGCACAGCCGTAGTAATTTTGTTCTGATCGAAATCAACAATACTACCATTTCTTTTCTCAATCACTTTGATTTTGTTTGTAATCATTCAAATCATCCTTCCTTTCATCAGTAAGATATAGTGTTTTAATAATAAAATGGGAACTTTAATAAACAAATTCAATCAGTATAAAATTGTTGTGCTACAAAGTAATCTCTCCTTTCTTGTCATTAGTAATAGGAATACACATTATATTATTTATACATTCCATATAAAACCCCTCTAAATCGAATTTAATAACCTCATAAATTACTTATTAATAGTTTGTCCATTTTTACAATAAATAAAAGAAAATTCTGAAATTTTTTATAGAAGGATTTGAACCCTCCCCGAATAATTAATTTATAGAGGTTTTAATCAATGGAGAGGAGGGAGAAATATGATGAGGTTTATGATACATTGCCCAAGTTGTAATACCCAAGTAGTGGAACAAAAAATTAAAACCAAAGAGGATTATAAAAATAAAAATGGTGTTATTCTCAAACCCACTGAATTTGGGAATATATTATCAGTAAAGGTGTTTTGCAAAGAAAACGAATTTGGGAGAACAGAAACATATACCTTGATAGATATAGAGTGTAAAAAGTGTTCTCAAAAAACACAAGCACTTATTGATAAAAATGATATTTTAAATGACGATTATTAAATAACGTGAAGCCTCCCCCACTTAACCTTGCGGTTTGAAGTGGGGGCTTCTTGCTTCAGCCACCGTGCCTGAAAACAGGTCTTATACGATGTCCACAAGCGTAACTTCGGGGGCTTCCCTCCCTACAATTCATCTCCCTCCTTCACTCATTTAGAGGAGGGAGTATTCTTGCTTAATATTAGATAAATTTTGCGAGTGCAATATTTAATAGTATTTTAAAGAATTTTATGTAGTTTATTATTTAAGTTAATTATACATTATAATTTATCGCAATGTCAATATGAATGAGTGAACTTTAAAAAATAAGGTGAACTATTTTTAGTTCACCTTATTGATAAATTAATTTCCGTTATCTACATTTGTTTCTATAATTGCATATTTCCCGTCTTTTCTTCTATAAACAGCACATACTTTATCAATCGAAGCATCCAAATAGATAAAGAAATCATGCCCTAAAATATTCATTTGGTCAATGGCTTCTTCTACAAACATTGGTTTCATATTAAAACTCTTAATTTTTACAATTTCATATTCTTCATCTTCTCCTTCATAAAGTAGAGGTATTTTAAATTTATTGTCTGATGTTGTATCTCTTTGTAGTTTGGCTGTTTTAAATTTTCTTGCCTGTCTTAATACTTTAGGTTCAACTTTATTAATAGCATCATACATATTTTCTGCATATGCAGTTGTTTTATTAACTCTTGAATTTCCTTGATTTTTGAATAAAGTGAGGACTTCTACCTCATGTATATTTTTATTATTGACATTCAATCTTACAGTAATTGAATCAATATAATTTGAAAATCTGGACATTTTATTAAAAATCTTTTCCTCTACATAATTATATAGGGCTTTTGTAATTTCAACATTTCCTTTAACACTAAACTTCATAAGCAACAACTCCTCTCTTTATACCATCTATATAATACTATTTTGACAGTAAAAGTGTCAAATGTCTAAAATCTTACTAAAACCTTAATTTTTTGATAAAATTTTGATATTTGGAGTTTTTTGCAATCTATCAATTTCTCTTAAAATTTCTTCTTCGGTGCAAAAGAAATACCATTCTGCATGAATTGGAAATTCAGAGTTTGTTTCATAAACAATTCTATACGGGAATTCAAAAGATTTACTTAATGTTTCTAACAGTTCTTTATTAAATTCTTTCATACTTAATATCATATTTTTGGGATAAAGTTCTAAACGAAAGATATAACTTTTATCCTTATAAAAGAAATGTCCTGTATGTTTACCATTAAACATATCGACATTAATTTTAATATCCAAACTTTGGGCACGGGCATTTTTAATTATTTTCATCCAAGCAGGCATATGTATAGGAATAATCATATATATCCCTCCTCACAATATATTGGTATATTTATTATATATGGAATATCAATATAAGGCAAAATTTTTAGGAGTATTATTAAAAATAAAAACACCCCGAAAATGGGGTGTTTTATATATTAATTTCCGTTTTGTTGATTACCCTGTTGCTGTTGAGTTTGTTCAGTAGTCTGTTGTTGATTATTGGATTGTTGTTGTTGCTGATTAGTGGATTGTTGCTGTTGTTGATATTCTTGTGCTACTTTAATATAAACCTGAAGAACTTGTTCTGCATTTAGATTATATTTCTTGCCTATTTCTGCTAATTGAGGACCAAATTCTTGAAGAATTTGCTCTGCATTTTTACCTTCCAAATGATTACCGATTAATTTATGAGTAGCAACTGCAATCTCTTGTTCAGCAGAGGCATTGGACTGTTGCTGATTAGTCGATTGCTGTTGATTTTGTTGCTGATTTGTATTTGTATTATTTGATGTGTTTGCAGAAGTTTCATCATTTGATGTGTTTGCAGAAGTTTCATCAGGAGTAATAATCCAATAACCAATTAAATTACCGTTTTTATCATAAGACCTAATAACTGTTCCTACCCCATCTTTCTCTCCTACCAAGAGAAGGATTAACTCACCTGTATTCGGGTCTAACTGCATCTCCATCCTTGTAGGTTTAACATCGGTAGGCCATTTAACAGGAACAGGCTGACCATCAAACTTTGTGCTTGTTTTTGTACTAAAAATACTTGGCTTATCACTTTGACTACTTCCACTGAAAATTGAATTTCCATTTGTAAATGGCATATTTCCTGTGGAACTTAAATAAGCCCCTCCTAAAAAGATACCCAACAGAATAACTACAGCCAAGAAACCGATTAGGACTTTCTTAAAAGTGTTCATGCCTTTCTTTTTAGCCTTTTCTTCTACGAACTCCTGTTCAACGGTATTCATAGAAGGAATTGACCTTGGGGCTTCATAAGTTTGTTGTGTCTGTGTAGTGCCTCCTCCGTAGCCACCAGTATTCACTTCTCTTTCTGCTCTATTGAAGTTAGAACGTGGCACAGGTCTATTAACTGGAACTCTTGGGCTGACTTTGTTACTATTACTTCCCCCTTCTTGAGAAGACTTAAAAGACTGATAATATCTTTGATCACTCATTGTATTTTACCCCTCCTTTTAAATTTATTTCTGTAAATTACGCCTATAAGACGGTTTCTTTTCGACAGATGGATTAGAAACAATTTCAGGAGTATTTCCAATCAATTCTTCAGGAATATTGTTATAGTTGATAAACTTAATATTAATGAATGGAACACTAAATTCTCTGAACCACATATCTTCTTTGGTTTGAGGGTCCATTCCCATATAGGTATGTAAATCAATTACAATATCATTAATAAATCTATCAACAGAAACCCTGTCGCATTGAATTGTTAAATCCCCTGCTTCTCCACCTTCAATAGTAACCACAATATTTCTATTATCTCCTGCATATTGTGGCAATTGTAAACCTTCATCATTTATAATCTGCAGGTATCTAATGCGGGATAAGGGAACAGAATATAAAATATTGTTATTGTCATCAAACATTTCTAAAACTTCGTGGTCATAAATTCGATTTTTTCTCCCATCGAAAGCAATTAATTCATAATCTCCGCCCTTATCACCTTTGACAACCACTTTAACGGCCATTAAATTCTCCCTCCTTCTAAAAATATTAGGCTATTTACAGAATAACACAACTTCTTTTTAATATCAACCAGTGAAGTTTGAATAAAACGAAAAAATGTTTTATACATTTAAATATTATTCGTAGCCCTTCTATTATCTTATATTAAAGCATTTTGTAGATATAGTCAAATTTTTATAGGATTTTTTATTATTTAAAATTTATTGCAATATGAAACCCCGTAATATTTCTTACGGGGTTAATTTTAATCTCCAAGTTCAAGAGTCTCAAGTATTTGTTCATATTTTTCATAGTTTTTGGAGAAAGTATCTACTGTTCCTGTGAAAGTAACTATATACATCTTGTTATTACCTGCAACATAAACTTGATATTGTTGTATTCTTTTCCATTCTTGTGGAAAGTCTGATTTTTCTAATTCCTCTTCAGGAACCCATATATAAACCCTTGTAGGGGCTTCTCTTCCACTAACAGTTATTTCCCCTGTATTTACTATCGTTAATTCAGGGAATATTTGTTTCATCTTTTCTTCTGTTTGTCTGATATATTCTTTGGCAGTAATAGATTTCTTAGTATATTCAATTGTAATTCTCATGTTGTCTAAATTTTCTTCTTCGGGTGGTTGAGTTAATAACACAATATTTTTAACATTATTATCTGTCTTTTTCAATTGGAATTGATAATTTTCAATCCAATTAGACGGATATTTAAAAGAAATCCCATAGTAATCATTAGTGTAAGTGAAATATGTATCTTTTTGTTCTCCATCAACAGAAGTTGTAGGTAAATTAATTACTTTTGTTTTTTCATTGGCTTTATTTACAATTTCTTTTACTCTTTCAATTACAATATCTTCTGCTTTTTTATTATCATTGTTTTCAACTACTTCTGTTTGTGTTTCTGTTGGTTTATTATTATCTTTTATTATTAATTTAGTTATAAATACCATTGAAAAGAGTAAAACAATTGATAAACCAATAATACCTGCTATCATTAATATTTTTTTATTATTAGGAGTTTGTATCTTTGAGGTTTTTTCTTTATTGTTTTCAACATCTTCTGTTTCATTATTATCGAGATTGATTGCTTCTTCTTTTTCATCTTCTGTTTCGGGATAAGTTTCATCTTCAATATCATCTCTTATTGTAAAGATACTATCTTCTTCATCTTGAAGAACAGATATATTCTCATTTTGTGAAATAGAAACTTCTTCTTTTTTATTTTCGATTGGCTTTACATTATCATTATTTATTTCATCTATATCTTGTGAATTGAATATTTCATCTTCATTGTTAGTATTATCAATATTGACATCACTTTCAATAGAAATAGTATCGGTTTCTTCTTTCGCTTCAATTGGAAGTTGTTCATTTTTCTTTTTCTTATCTTTTTTGTTCTTTTTGATTGAAGAAATATCTATTTCTTTATCTAAATTAAAAAACAAAGGTCTGATATTTTCTTCAACTTGTTTATCCTTATTGTTATCAGCCATGTAGAAATACACCTCCTTCATTAACTAACAAAATAATATCATAAAACATGATTGACAGCAATTTATTACGACCTTTTCTAAAATTCTTCTATATAATTTAAATATAAGAAGAAAATCCCCTCTATTATTTTGAATAGAAAGGGGATTTTCTTACTATTTCCAACCTGAAATTACGAATTCAGGTTCAGTTTGATACATCAATTTTCTTTCAATACTATGATTGTAGAGATATTTTGAATTATCAAGGAAGTCTATTACAAAGGCTTCTTCCTTTTTAGTGAACATTCTTACGTCTCTTTTTACTTTTTCCAAGGTTTTATACGGAATATCGTTTATTCCTACAACCAATATATCATTTATAAGATGAAGATCTAATTGTTTATTAATATAGTTTGAGTTCAGTATATATACCTCTTGTGTAGTTTTGTTATAAATACCTTTAATCATTTTTTCAAGGTCTTCTGTTGCTTTTGCTCCTGTTAAAAATTTGCTTTTTATTTTGTTCTTATCAAAAAGTTCTTTTAAAGTCCTTCCGTGTTTTGGTTCTTCAACAAGGACTAATATACTCTTATTTGAAGAAAGATTTCTTTTGCAGTTTTCTACTACATATTTTAAATCTTCTTCTTTGGTATAAACTTTAACATTCGCAGGAGTTCTATTTATATCTTGAACATTTATTTCTTGCCCTCCTGAAATAATGACTGTATTTATAAATTCCAATTTATTAAGTTCATCGGGAGTTATGTCTTTTGCAGATATAATCGCAAAAGGTGTCTTTTTAGTTTTTAAGTGGTGGAAAAGAGTATCTTTATACTTTTTGTATTTTTCTCCTGTAAGAAGAGGAACTTCTATTTTTGTTTTATTTTTATCTTCTGTACGAAGGAATTTTTGAATTTCCTCTCCATCTTTTATGTCATCTACTATTATTAGTCCATTTTTACCTTCGTAGGACAATTCTAATAAGCAGGAGTATATTTCATAGCATTGTTCTTTTATTCCAAATACACGAATAGCACGACCTATTCTTTGCATTGATTTACAAGGGGATTTTCCTCCTCCTGCTAAAATTACTGCATCCAAAGTAGGAATATCCAAGCCTTCATCTGCAATTGTGGAGGCTATAAGAGCAAGAGTTTTCTTTGTTCTTAATTTAAATACTTCTTCGCTTCTTTTCTCTAAATTATCCTCTCCATAGACAAATTCCACATGCATTCCTTCGACTTTGAACATTTCCTTTAATATATTCCCATGGTTTACTTGTTGCACCAAGATTAAAACACTTCTGTTTTTGCTATTCAATTTTTTTGTGCTTTCTATAATAAGTTTATTTCTTTGATAGTTTTCAATAATTTCTTCTCTGTATATGGTTTGGTATTTTCTTTCGTCAAAAGGTTTCATTTCTCCAACTTTGAAAAAATGAATTTTGGGACGAGTTAAGAAACCTCTTTTTATTAAATAAGAGGCATTAATTTTGTGAATAATTGGACCTAATGCCGCTTCAATCATTAAGTCTTTTTTATCTGAACGGTAAGGAGTAGCAGATAAACCGAACTTATGATAAGCAGGACAATAATTGGCGATAGTATAGAATGTATCTGCTGCGACAAACTGACATTCATCAAAGAAGATATTTTCTGCATTATTCAACATATCTATAATAAGTTGTTCTTTGCCTGTAATGTCAGTATTATCTTCTACTTGACTTAAATCGCTTTCTCTATCGTCAATACTTGGTTCATATTTTCCACCTAATGCCTTAATAGTGGTTTGAACCATTGCAACGGTAACAGGCTGAATATCAATTATACCTGCACCTACTTGACCTATCTTTGTATTTAAAACATTCTCTAATTCTTTCTTTGCTTGTTCCAATAAGAAGTGAGTATGAACAAAGAATACAGTATTTAAGCCATATTCAGATATAATAGCACTCGCAGTTTTTGTTTTTCCTGCTCCTGTTGCTAACTGCAGAATCCCTCTCCCGTGTTTCATTGCTTCTTCTAAAGTATATTGTTGATAATCTCTTAAATTAACATTCTTTTGCCAATTGTATTTTTTGGAAGGTTTAGTTCTTTCATCTTTAAACTCATAAACAACATTATTATCTTTTAAAACCTTTAATACTCTTGGCAACAATCCATAAGGGAAAAAGCCTGTATATTTATCATACAAAGCAATTCTTCCATCCCAATTACCATTTTGATAAGAAGGCATATGTCTTGCATTTGGGTCAGGGAAAGAAGTAGCCATATGAATTTCATGGAAAGGAAGATTTAAGCCTGTCAAAATACAACCTTTATCCATAACGACAAGGCGATTAACAGCATTAATTCTTTTCCATTCTTGATATTTTAGTTCTATATTAGGTTGAGTTACTTGGAATATTTTTTCTACATCAGGCCAATCAGAAACATGAACTACCCATACTTTATTATTTGCATTCCACTTTGAAGAAGGTAATTCACTTACCATTTTTACAACTGTAGGATGATAGTCAAAAGTGAGATGAATAAATTCTCCATCTAACTTCCATCTATCATTTACAATTTTATAACCTTTGCTTCTTAATTTCATGACTTCAATAAGGGAACATAAGGATAAGACTTCTTCCTTATCCATTTTTAAAGGATGAAGCCCACAAATATTTATATTATTAAGATTGTCATCTTTAAGAATACCTTTAAGTTGATTTAAAGCACCTTCATCTATAAATAATTTTGTTTTTTCTCTTCTTCTTTTTATAATTTTCGCAAGGTCAATCAACTTTTCTAATTCAGCATCGTTCATATTCTTTGGTTTGATTCCACAAATAGAAATTCTATCAATATTGTTATTCCCGATAATTTCTGTTAACTCATATATTTTGGTACTAGCCATTTAAAATCACCTCTCTTAAAGCAACGATTCTATTGAATATTATACCATAAAACAAATAATTTATAAAGACATTGATAATAAATTTTATAATTGGTATATATTTAATAAAAGCGGATACAATATAAGTAAAGATATTTGATAAGGAGGATTTTTATGAAAAAACTTTTTGTATTATTGTTATTACTCTCTACTATAATAAGCGGTTGTTCCACTGATTCGCAAGTGGTAAATTCAACGGAGTTTTGTAAGCGAAAAGATATGGTGGAAAATTGGCTTATTAACTCTCCTATTGTATCAGATGGAAAAGGAGAAGTGAAGGTTATTTATGAAAAAGTATTGACAAAAACACAAAAGGTTAAAGCACCTGTGGCGGGAAGTGTTTATCATCTTTATCAAGATTTAGCCCTAAAAAGAGAAGATGGATTTTTCCCTATTACAACTACTACTGCCGAGGCTCAATATTTGATAACTGCTTCTTATTTATATGAAGAAACAAAAGACACAAAATTAAAAGAAAGAATGGATTTAGTTGCGAATAGATTATCTAATAAGATTTTCTATTCAAATCTTTATGAAAATAAATTAGCCCTTATTCATAGAGCGAATATGTATGATTTTGATAAATCATCATGGGTAGAGAAAATAGAAGAAGTATATGTGGAAGATATTCTTAATACTATCTATGCTTTTTGTAGATATACAGAAGTTACAGGAGATAAAAAATATTATCCTAAAGCCATTGAATTGGCTGATAGTATAATTACTATACAAAAATATATTAGCAAGGAAGATAACCAAAATAATGGGGCTTTATTTTATAGATTGGTGAATTATCAAAAAGAAAACAGATATTATCCTAACTTCGGAATTTATCCTTTTAATCTTACAGAAGCCGTATATAACTCTTTATCCTCAATTTATACGCTATCTAAAAAGGATGAATATTTGAATAGTAGAGATAAATATATGTCTTGGGTTTTAAACAATCTGAAAAAAGAAGATATGTGGTATGATATAGGCATCCCTTATGTAGGGAAAAATGAAAAAGATAAAGGTTTGATGTATAGTGAAGAAACTTGGGGGAATAATACAATTATAGAAAGTACACAGGTTTTAAAAATGATGAATGGATTAGCCAAGTGGGATATAAACACTATGAGCCTTTTCGATAAGACATTAGAAACTTCTATAGGTACAAAAAAGGTTTCAAAATGGTATATTCCTCAATATGTCGGGGCTAATGGAATGGCAACATTTAAAGGAGATGCTACTGTTGTTCCTGAAACTTATCTACTTTCTTATATGAAGTTAAAGGGGAACGAAGAAGCCGTTAAAGGACTTGCTAAAAGAATTTGTGAAGAGCAAAATACAAAAGGAGATAATGTTGTAAAAGGCGTATGGCGAGAATCTGCATTAACAAATATCACTAATTCTTTAATAATTGTTGAAAAGTTAATTGAGGTGTTTAGATTAGAACGCAACTCTATTATAGAGTTGCATTCTAATCTATTTTATGGATAAAAAAAGAGGCTTCTTAATAGAAGCCTGATACTCTTACAAGAGGATTTCCTTTACGCAAAGGAATACCAAAGCACCTCCTAATAAGAGAACTGCAACCTTCAAGAAGGTTGACATAGAAACGAAGCCTTTTGTTAAGAAGCCAACTGCTATTACGGCAAAAACAACAGCAACAATAATTGCGATTACCGTAAGGATTTTTCCCAAATAAAGCAGAGACCTCCAAGTTTTTTTTGGTTTAGAAGTGTTAGTGTAGTCAGTAGCATTTTCACCGAAGATAGAGTATGCTTTTTCTTCGATGACATTGCCTTGAGGAACAATCTCAATAGGTTGGATATTATAAATCGAAAGTTTTTTGTTCAGATATTGAGACTGAACCCTAAATTGCTCAATAGAATTCATCATAGACTTCTTTTCAGAAGAAATAGTAGTGTTCTTTTCCATAGCCATCTCTAGTGACTCCTTTCTCTCTTTCATGTCCTGTGTTTTCTTAAAGTAAGATTATAATATAAGTATAAAATATTCATATAATATTTTCAATATGCCTATTGCAAATCCTGCAAAAAGGGTGTATTATTTTTATAGGTAACGGGCAGGATAATTATAACTATTGTAGAAAGAAATTTAATGTCTATATCTCTGTTACCGCCGACAGGTTGGCTCACTACAGAAATATAGGCAAAATCTAAGTTCAAGGAGGTATGGTACTATGATGAAACTGTTCGAGAACCGTAAGTTTACTGTAGTTCTGATTGTTTGCTTGTTGCTCCTTGTTATCCTTACAGTGGGAACTCTCGTTTTGAACGATGAGGGCAAGGAAGCATTTAACGGTGGCAACACCATCGTTGAGGTCGAAGACCCAACCACAGACCCGACTGATACCGAAATGCAGCCCGTACCTTCCGATGAGAACAACGATGAACCTTCTGACGAAACTTCTGACGGAGAAACTACGCAAGAGGAAGTAGAAGATGTTAAGGATGTTGAAACTGTTAAGCCGACACCAACTCCTTCTACTTCTGATGGAGATAAAGGCAAAGAAGGCACAGGTAACAAAGGTGGAAAGGAAGATGCGAAGGATAACAGCAAGGGTGTAGTAACACTCAAGCCTAAAGCACAACTCCCTGACTTGAACATGGGACCACAGAAGTCTTACAGTGTTGATGAGGCAGTAGGGTTTGGAGTAGGCACTCTTACTCCCGTATATCATGATACCTTTAGGTATCAGATTCGAGAGTTTGAAAGGGCAAGACTTGTGATTGACATCGGTAATACAGGAAGCAAAACTCTTGTTATTACTGATGCCAACCTCTACTTCTCTATCTTTGACACTGAAGGCAACGAAATTGCAGGGTCTAAAGTTCAGGGAGCACCGATTTCCATCGCACCTGGCGAAGTCAAGAGGATTGTTGTTACTGCCGAGAACCCTGACGCAAGTGCTATTTGCTTGGATATCAATGGTGTGAGTTACAGTATTAGTGGTCGTTCCTACCCTGCATTGCCACATGAGGAAGCAGATATTATAAACACTAAACCATATAAACATGGTTATGTGTTTTATGATGATGCAGGGCTTCCTTATACTATGGCAGAAATGGCAGGAGAGGTTATCGGTAATGGAGATGCGAAGGTCATGGCTGTTGGTGTTCTTCCTGTGGATAACGATAAAATCGGACCTATCGACAAAGGAAATGGCTTCTTGGCTCTTATCAAGTTTAAGATTGCCAATACGACTAATGAGGAGATGACCATTGAGAAAATCCTCTCTAATGGAGCAGGAGAAAATGTCTTCCTTACTCCAAAAGATTTGGCAATCTTGGGCGATAAGGCTTTGCCTTCAACCATTAAGCCAAACACCATTGTTGAAGGTTGGATACCTTTCAGAGTAGGTGATGGAAGAGAAGGTTACAGTGTGGCAATATACACCTCTCATGGAAGGTTTGTGTTGCACTATATCAACACATACCCAATCTTTTAACCACAGGAACGGTCAAATAAAAAGAGAGTAGACTTAAAGTCTACTCTCTTTTTATATATTAATAATCCCACTTAATTATACAATCAAGTGGGATTATTGTTTAATACACTCTTACACAATTTTTTAGTCTATAGTGTTCTTCTAACATAGCGGGAACGCTATATTGACCCCATACTTCATTTTTTATTTGATTCCAGAATTTTTGTTTTAAATCAGCATATGATGGATATTTTGATGCAGAAATAGTATCATATTGGCAGCGTTGTCTTCCATAGCCCAACGGGTCAGGAATTACTTTTGTTACAGTTCTTAATCTGAAATATATAGCACTTCTTGTGCACCAATAACCGTTTCTAAAGTTTACTCTCTTTGAACCAGAAGTACAATTTGCTGTTTCAGATTCATTTGTTACATAGATATGAACATAGAAAGCAGATTGCATTACTCCGTTGTGTAATTCAAAGTTAGAGTTATTGGCAGGACCGTCAACTGTTTTTGCAGCAGGAGGACTATCTCCAGGATTGCTTGGAGTAGAAATCTTCCATGCTACTTTCTTAACTTCTTTTGTTGGTTTACTTTGGTTAGAAACTTTAACTGGTAAACCACTTAAACCAACACGATTATCAATAGACCAGAATTGAACATCAATTGGTGGTCTTGTTGCAGGTTCTACTACAATATTACAAGTAACAACACTTGATTCTGTTCCGTTTTTATCTTTTACTTGTAATTGAATTTGATGTTGTCCTTCTGCCAAATTCTTTACTAAACTATCAGGCACACCATTTGTTCTTTGTTGCCAATTAGACCATGAACCATTTGGTAATTTCCATCTTGCTAAAATACCATTTGTTCCACCGTTAGAATCTTTACTTTGTGCTGCTGTTAAAGCATTTCCTAAACTTTGACCTTTTTTCATTCTTGCAGGGTTTCCTGAATTGTATGTGCAAACGGCAGTTGGAGGATTTTTAACCTCTACTAAACGAATGGTTTTAACAGCAGGGTCTTTTGAAGGAATACCATTTGAATCGATAACATGGAGTTTATATGTCCATTCGTTCTTTAATGCTCCTGAACCTTCACCAATTTTAAAGGTTTTTCCTCCTAATGTATCAGGAGAATCAGGAGTTAATGGGAACCACCATTGTTCATTTCCATTAATATCTTTAATTTTTACAGCATTTCCGTTACCAAAGTTATTTTTAGGGTTATTATCTACAGGATACCACTTACCTCCACTTGCATCTGGAATGAAGAATCTTACACCTGCAATACTTCCACCTGTATTACTCTTACTATCTCTTGAGTTTATTGTAAGAGTATAAGCACCATTGTTGTAAGGGAATCTCTTATCATAATTTCTACCTACAGGAAGTTGTAATAAAGAATCGGCAGGTGGTGTTCTTGTATCAGCGACATTATGAACTGTAATTACAGGAGTTGGAGGAACTTTACAAGCCTCTGCTTCAGGCGTACAAATAACCTCTAATCTTACTGTATCTTTATTACTCATACCTCTTAAATTTGGGTTTGGTTCTGTTGAGGTTGCACTTGAGTCTCTTGCCATACCTGTAACGGTATATGGAGTATCTCCAATCTTAAATTCTGTTGAATATGGTCTTTGAATTGTTTGTTTATTCTGCCATTCATTTTGTGGGTTAGGCCAACTTGTTGTTGACCAATAGTAAGCAAGTGAATGTGCAGGGTATTGACCCCATTCTACAACAGCAGTTAAAGTTGCTTTTGTACCTGGTAAGAAGTAATAAACTCTTGGAGTTTTTGTTTCATCTTTCTTTACATAGCCTGAAACTTCAATTCTATATTTTGGTTTTGTTTCTATTGTAATATTTCCACATGCTCCATTGGGGTTTGGATTTTTAACTACTTTTACATAAACCCTTCCTGAAGCAACTGCGTTGTCTTCGTCTTTAATCTCTACATAATATTCACTTGTTCCTTCGTTAAAGAAAGTTCTAACAAAATCATTATTAACGGTATTATAAGTTGATACTACACCGCTATGGTCTGTAAATCTTGAATAGAGTCTTAGTTCTTCATAAGGTAAATCGGGGTCATCGTAATAGGTTTGGAATCTTGCAGAACATCCTTCATAAACTGTAATTGTGCCACCCATTCCAACAACATCGCCTTGTTCATTCTGAACAGTTATATCTAATGTTGGGAAACGATTCACTACTCGTATTGTCTTTGTTACTTTATTGCTTACTAAACCATCGTTATCTATAACAATTAATGTAGCCGTATAAGTTCCTGAATATCTAAATTTTACAACCAATCCTTCATCCAAATCTGCATCGAAACGTGTTTGTCGGTATTCAGTTCCATTAACATTCCATATATAGTGTTCTATAACACCGTCTGTATCAAAACTCCTATTGACCAATCTTATGTCTCTACCTTTATAGTTAGGTTCGGGAACATAAAAATCAGCAACAGGTGGTGATAAGTTAACCTTCTCCTTAATAGGTGGAACTTCATATGGAACACCTGGGGTATCTTGAACAAAATCACTTGCGATTATTAATAATTTATCCTTTAAAGTTCCATCTAATTGAAAGTAAGCAGTTGAAGCAAGAACTGCAATCATAAGGAGTAAGGCATACTCAATTAAAGCCTGCCCTCTTGATTTCTTGCCATATCTTCTAAACATGGTCTCACCTCCTTTATTTAATCATCCCCATGTATTTTTAGTTCAACAAGAAATTTTTTAATCCTCTCCACATATAGATGATTTATCCTATTTTTATTGTATAATTTCCCCGTTATCCCTTGTTATCCTCTAAAAAATATATCAAAAACAAATAGAAAAAGCAACCTAACAGAAACATTAGGTTGCTTTTTCATTAAGGGATTGCTTATGAAGAAGAGGTTGTAGTATTGGTGTTTACGAATCTCCTTCTTAAAATGTCTTCCAATCGCTGACTCAAAAAAACAGAAGTGGAAGGATGAGTCGGATTTTGTGGATTAGGGGAAGGAGTTTCATTGTGATTATCTCTCTGTGAAGAATCTACGGTAGAGTAATGTTCAACTTCTCTTTCGTAGTATTCATCATACGGAGATTGGAAGCCATCACCTGAGTCATCGTATTCCTTTCTCAATTCAGGGAGCATATACACTCCACCATCTCTGCTAATACCCACTCTATCCAAATAAATTGAATCAGAATGAGTTAAGCAGTATCTTGCGAAATTTTTGACGCTCTCTTTGTCTTCGATATTGATGTAATGAGAAAAGTCATGTTTGTCTTCAAAAACAACCATATGACCTTCTCTTATTATAGGAAGACCGAGGCTGATGAGTTTATCATAGCCTACAGAGTAGGGATAGAAGTTTTCTATCCATAAACCTCTTTCGTCAAGCCAACATCTGCCTCTCATTGTGTATCCAATAAATGAGAAGTCGGTATTCGGAACTTCAATGAAGTTTCCGTTTTTCTGATAAACCATTCCGACATTCGGGATACTTCCCAAAAGCAATAAGGCTTCTGCTGAACTATAACAACCATCTTCCTCAAAGAGAACATCTGTTTCGCTTTTATGAACAGAAAGGCTTAAGCAAGTATTGAACTTTGTAGGGCTTCCGTTTGAACCACCACTGCATGTAAGGAAATCAAGAGGATTTATTGTAATGTATAATTCTCTATGGGATTGATCATTCATTATCTTCTGATAATCCACATAGAGGTTTCCTTTCTCATACAGGGTCTTGGAAAGAAGCAGGGATATGTAATTCCCTCCGTTTCTTTCTGACACAGGAACTTCCCTAATCTTTTTAAGAGTTTGGTCATATTTCGGATTCATGGAAGTCCAAATTTCTTGAACTTTAGCCAAAACTTTTGATGCTTTCATTTCAATCGTTTTCCTGCCATCAAAAAGGTTGAAACGATTTACGATTAAGCCTTCGACAGGAATATCTTTCCCACTTTCAATAGTGGAAAGAACATTTTCACCATTTACCAAAGCCAAAGACATTTCGTTCAGGTAACGATTGAAGGCTTCTTTGAAGGTCTGACTTAACGGAATACCTTGTGTTTCTACTACCTCTTTTCCGTAGTATTTAGCAATGTCGTAACGCCTTTCACCTTGCTCTTTAATTTTTGCTCTTCCGAAGCGGTCAAAGTGCAATTGTGGAAGAATGGAACTCCAAAGTTCCTTTTTCCGTTCGACAATTTCTAAATACTGACCAATAGTTTCTTGGTTTACTCTCATTAGAGTATCCCCCTTTCCTGTCTTTTGATATTAACTTTGTCTTAAAGTAAGACATAACTATACATTTAATTTATTCAATAATCTATGTAATTATCCTGCAATCACCTATCACATATATTATAGCATACTCTAATATAACTGTCCATAAGTGAATGAAAAATAGTAGTGTTTTTACACTACTATTTTGATAAGATATTTTTAATTTCTTGAACTTCTCTTGTTAAAGGAACAGTTGGAAGACTTTTAAAGAATTGTTTGCCATAATTCATTGTTAAAAGTCTATTATCCAATACTGCAACTACTCCTTTATCAGTATTAGTTCTAATCAAACGACCAAAGCCTTGTTTGAATTTCATTATAGCCATAGGAACTTGATAATGAACAAATGGATTTTTACCTTGTTTCTCTAATTTTTCCATTCTTGCTTCTATAATGGGTCTATCGGGAACTTCAAATGGGAGTTTGGTAATTATTACACAGGACAATGCTTCTCCTGGTATATCTATTCCTTCCCAATAAGAAGCAGTTGCGAAAAGAACAGAGGTTGTATCTTCTTTAAACATTTGCAATAACATACTTCTTGGTAAATCCCCTTGTTTTAAGAAAGTAATATTGCGTTTATCAAAAAAGGGTTTCATTTTGTCGCTCAACAGATTCATTAACCGATAAGAAGTAAATAGTACCAAAGCACAGCCATTAGTGTGTTCTATGATTGTTTCGATTTCTTTCTCCAAATATTCTTCATAAGCCCTTTCTTTTGGATTTAAGGCTTTTTCAGGAATATAAATTCTTGACTGTTCCTTGTAATTAAATGGAGAAGGCAGTGTTTTTGCAATGTAGTTATCTATCCCGATTCTTGAAGCAATATAACTCATATCATCGGGTGTGGTGCTTATTGTTGCAGAAGTTAAAACAATACTATTCATTCGTTTGAATAAATTATCCCGTAGAACTTCTGCAATAGAAATAGGGCAGCAATTTAAAGAAGCAAAATAATGTCTATTGGTTTTGCTCACAGGACATTCAATCCAATAAGCATAGTCTTTCATTTCTTGATTAACAATGTTTTTCGTTTCTTTAACAAGTTTATCAATTCTGTCAACCAAAGAAGAAGCCAACATTTCTTCTGCCTCTGTATAATCATTCTTATTCATGTTGTTTTTTATGATACGGGATAATCTTTCAAATGAATTCTCAATCGAATTTATAGTGGTAAATTTTTTGTTCTTTTCTAATAGTCGTTTCGTTGTGTTATCCCCTGCAAGTTCTGTTACTTTCTGAAATAAATCATCAGTCATAAAGTCAAGAGTAGAACATAAATTCTTGACTTCTAATTTGGTATCTTCTTCATCAGAATAGTAATTTGCAAATTCTCCGAAAAGAATTGCTTTCTTAATCTGATTTACCAATCTCTTATATCTGAAACGACTAACCTTTAAGCCCATAAAGTCAGAAGCAACATCCTCAATATGATGTGCTTCATCAAAAACCACATAGTCGAATTCAGGTAAGACTAAATCTTCTATTTCAAACCCTGTTTCCATTCTGACTTTTAAATCAGAAAAGAATAGGGAGTGATTAACCACAAGTATATCAGAAGCCTTTTGCTTTTCTCTTGCTTTATAGAAAAAGCATTCGCTGTAATGAGGACACTTTTTCTTTAAGCAATTATCAAATTCTGAACAAATTTTTTCCCATAAAGGGTTGGAAATAGAAGTTCTTATCTCACTTTTATCCCCAATTATTACTTCTCCTTTTTCATCTAAAATAAGTTTTTTAAGTTCATTGAATTCTTGTACTTCTTCTTTTGAATCAAACCAACCTTCATCCTTTCTCTTGTTGAGAATTTCATCCATTTTTCTATTACAAATATAATTGCCTCTGCCTTTAATCAGAGTGGCAGAAAAATTAATACCCAATATATTTTGTAGCATTGGAATATCTTTATTAATGAGTTGTTCTTGTAAAGGAATTGTTTTAGTGCTTACAACTAATTTTGGCTTTTCATCAATAGAGAATTGTTCCCATAAAGAAAGAAAGGCCAATATATATGCCATTGATTTACCTGTTCCCGTAGGTGCTTCAACAATTACATGTTTTCCTTCTTCATAGGCTTTAAGGATATTCATAATCATTACTTTTTGTGATTTTCGTTCTTGATATGTTTCAAAGTTTTCTGCAATTTTTTGAAAATATTTTTTTAGGTTGTTGTAACTTTCTTCTATCTTAAAAGTGTTCTTCAACTTAATCGTCCCCCTTTACTAAACAACTATATTATAACATACTTTGAATCACTTTAGAATATGTTTTTGCATAAAAAAGAAGAAGAGAAATCATTCTCTTCTTCTTACTCAAAGAATGGGGCTAATTTGTTTCTGTCAACAGAGATTTGTGTTTCTGGCATCGATGATAAGAAATACTTTCCGTAAGAATCTTTTTTGGATAGAATTCTACCATCTAATACACAGAAGACACCTCTGTCTCCTTCGTGTCGTATAAGTCTACCAAAACCTTGTTTATACTTGGTAACGGCAGAGAAAACGACATTTTCCAAGAATGGATTTCTCCCCTGCTTCCGTAGGATGGCCTCACGGGCTTTTGTGACAGGAGTAGGAACGCTGAATGGAAGTTTATGAATGATTACCAAAGAAAGTTCTCTTCCTCTGATATCAATTCCTTCCCAAAACGTATCACTACCAAATAATACTGCATTCCCGTGTTTTTTAAACATCTCAACGAGTTTCCTTCTATCATATTGCCCTTGCATAAGGGGAAGGTAACCCATCTTCTCAAACTCACTCGCAAGAATGTTATAATATTCTTTCATTGTTTCTATTGAGGTGAAGAGAAGGAATGCACGCCCTCTTGCCATCTTAATTAGTTCGTACATTTCCTTTTGACAATATTCATCGTATCCGTCATCTCCAGAGTCCAATGCGTAAGAAGGAACATAAAAACACACATTTTCCTTGTAGTTGAATGGAGATTGCATAAAAGTGGAAACATACTCATGCTCTTGAAGATTGCCAATTCTTCTTGCAAACACTGACAAGTCCTTATCGAACTTGATAGTCGCAGAAGTAATAACGACATTATGACGATCAAAGAGCATCTCTCGTAAATGAGGGGCTACTTCAGCAGGAGTTTTGTGTAATCCATGGGTATCAGCCCAATAGATTTCGTTGAATTCGTCTTTGAGTGATACAAACTCTTCTAATTCTTTTCTTAGAGTTCGTACCTGATTTGCGAGAGCATTGAAACGGGCTTCTAACGCCTCCACATTGGTTCTTACTGCCGTAAAAAGTAGATAGTTCTCCAATTCTTCAAGAGGAGAAAAATCTAAATCTCTAAAAGCAGATTTATCTGACCAAATCATACTGGAAGTATTTAACTGTTCCAACGCCCTCTGTGTTACAGAGAAAACTCCTTCTGCCAATGTTTTTACTTTATGGCAAAGGTCAAGTGCTTTAACCCTCCTTTCGTTCTTATAATCTTCTGAATAGACTACATTATAGAGGGTTTGCACCTTATTTAACACCCTGTCAAACCTGTCTTCATTGATTTCAAACCCAATGAAGTCCGAGGCTACGTCTTCCAAATGATGGGCTTCATCAACCACTACCACATGGTAATCGGGAACTAAACCTGTTCCAGGCTTATATCCTGCTTTCTGTCTTGCAATTAAATCTGCCATTAGCAAGAAATGATTCCCGATAATAACATCTGCCTCTTCAGCATAGTTTTTCAAGTGATAGTAGAAGCAACCTTCTTCTCTGTACTTGCAACTGTCGCAGTTGCTTTCCATATTAGCACCAACATACTCCCACAATTCTTCGGAAGGTTGGAATGGAAGTTGCTCTTTATCACCTTGAATAACGTTCCCCTCCTCGTCCGTAATGGCTTCAACCAAGGTGGAGAACTCCTTCTTAAGTGCGGGTTTGGGATTACGCAGGGCTTTTTCGAGTTTCTTCAGACAGATATAATTCGCCTTGCCCTTTAAAAGGACAGATTTAAATGGCAAACCAATGTCTTCAAAAACTCTTTCCAAGAAGGGAATGTCGTTGTAATACAGTTGCGATTGTAGTGTAATTGTATGCGTGGTCACAATCAACTTAATGGGATTATCAGGATAAAGTTTATTATGTCGAACTACCCATATTATTGTTGGGACAAGTTCAGCAAAACTTTTTCCTGTACCAGTTCCCGCTTCAATGATTGAAGATTTGTTTGTCTCCAATCCTTCAGCAATAACCAAACTCATTGTCATTTGGTCTCTACGGAACTGATAGCCATTGAAATAAAGGCTAAACACTCCATTAGGCTGAAAGAAAACCTTAACGATTTCCCCTACTCGTAGTTTGAAGAAGTTCTGTTTTAAATACTCTATTGCGTTTATAGCAAACCCTCCTTTCTATCTGTTGTGTTTCCATTAGACTATCGATAGTTTGCCCCTCCTTCTTTAGTATTATAGAATCATGCGATGTATATTTCAAGGGTCGTTTCAATATTCCTGCTAAAGGATTGTTAAGAGCCTTATAAGAAAACAGAAGCAAAGGGGTTTTCCCTTTGCTTCTATTATTTAAAACTGAACCACTTTGGGATTACCAAAGTAATTTAAATATTCACGAAGCGTCATCTGACTTCTTTTCTTTTTAGTGCTTCGTGTGTTGTTGTGGTTGTTGTAACTTTGCTCGTTGTAAGAGTTGTTGTAGAAATCACCTCCACCAAAGGAAGCATCCTTATAATTGTTCTCTGTATTATACAGAGAAGCATTTTTAGGTTTTTTCAACAGGCTTGAAAGCATTTCGGAGTAGTCAGCATTCGGGTCAAACAGCATCATCTCTTCTGCTATAACCTGAATCTCATATTCTTTCTGACCTTCATCCTCTTCATCGCCGTTGTTGTAGCCGAACTTTTCATTGAAGTTCAACCTTCCTTTGATTAGGACAATATCCTTTTCCTTTAAGTGCTTCATATTTTGATATGAAGTCGGGAAGGCAACAACATCCACTGTGCCTGTCATGTCATCGATAACAAACTTGCCCATTTCGGACTTATTTTTCTTTGTCAGGAACACTTTACGCTCTTTAATCAACCCACCAATCACCACAAGTTGACCTTCTTGGACATTGCCTTCGAGGTCTTCAACATTCATAGTGATAATAGAGTCTATTTTCTGCTTGTAAGGTGCTAATGGGTGGAAAGAGATATATGTTCCGAACATTTCATCCTCAATGTCAGCAATCTCCTCTTTTGTAGGAGCAGGTACATCAGGGAAACTGATAATCTCTTCTGCTATCGAATCAAAATTTGGCAACGGGATTTCAAGGTGTGTCATAGATTTTTTCGGCTTTTTCTTCGGCTTAATATCGATGATGTCATCAAGTTTTTGCAGTAAGGCGTTGCGATTGATTCCGAAGCCGTCAAAGCAACCTGACCTAATTAGAGCAGTTAAAACTTTCTTATTGATTTTCGGACATCTACGTCTGAAATCAACAATATCTCTGAAAGGACCATTTTGCTTTCTTTCCTCTACGATTGCAGAAGCGGCTTTACCAACATCTTTAATACCACCCAAGCCAAAGATTAAACTATCGTCTTTGATGGAAAACCATTCTTCAGAATGGTTGATGTCGGGAGGTAATACCTTGATGCCCATTCTCTTGGCTTCCTCTATATAAAGAGGAACCTTTGGAGATTTACCCTCGGTAGCCTTTGTAATGGCTGCACACATATATTCAAGAGGGTAGTTCGCCTTAAGGTATGCAGTATCAACAGAGGTGTAAGCGTAGCCAACACTATGAGACTTATTGAAACTGTAAGAGGCCATAACCTCTATCAAGTCCCAAATTTTTTGGGCTACTTCTTCCTTAAGGTTACTTGTTTTTTGACAACCCTCAATGAACTGTGTTTTGAGTTTCTGCATCAGGTCAACCTTTTTCTTGCCGATAGCCTTACGGAGCAAATCCGCATCGGCCATTGAGAACCCTGCAATATGGTGGGCAATCATCATGGCTTGTTCCTGATAAATCAGAATACCTTTTGTACTCTTGAGTATCGGCTCAAGTGCAGGATGGATATATTTAATGTTATCAGGGTTGAACTTGTTGCGTACATACTCCGTATGCATTCCTACGGAAAGAACACCTGGACGATAAAGAGCGATGCAGTCAACAACATCTTCCAATGTTTCAACTTGCATATCTCTCAACAACTGTCTCATACCTGCACTCTCTAATTGGAAGCAGGCTACAGACTCGCCCTTACGCAACATTTCAAAGGTCTTTTCGTCATCCCTTGGAATACCGTAAGGATCAATTTCAACCCCGTGCCTTTCCTTAATTAGACGAATGGCTTCTGTTATAACGGAAAGGTTACGCAAACCAAGGAAGTCTTGCTTTACAAGTCTTAACCCGTCAACGTCTCCCATCTCTGCCTGAATTACAGGTAATATAGCCCTTTTACCTGTTTGCAATGCGACATGGTTTGTTAAAGGTTCGCTTGAAAGGATTACACCTGCCGCATGAACAGAGTAGTTTTTAGGTTTACCTTCTATTAATTTGGCGTAATCAAGCAGGGTTTTTGCTTCTGCGTTGGTTTCATACAACTTCTTGAGGTCAGATACAACCTCTATGGCTTGTGCGATAGTGCTACCTTGCAACGGAACGAGTTTTGCGATTTTGTCAACGAAAGCCAAATCCAAATCCATTACCATGCCAACGTTTCTAATAGCAGCACGGGCTTTCATCTGACCGAAGGTAACGATTTGAGCCACATACTCTTGCCCCAATTCTTCTGCCACAATCTTGATGATGTCGCCTCTTCTTTCGTAGGCAAAGTCAACATCAATATCGGGCATCTCAATCCTGTCAGGATTGAGGAAGCGTTCAAACAACAAATCGTACTTCAACGGACAAATATCCGTGATTTTGTGGGCAAGGGCTACAATACTACCTGCTGCTGAACCTCTGGCATGACCTACCAAGACATTGTTTTTACGGGCGATATCTACACACCAGGATACAATTAAAATGTATCCCTCGAAGCCCATTTTAAGAAAGACTTCGATTTCATATTTCGCCCTTTGCTTAATCTTCTCCCACAGTTCTTCTTTAGTGCAGTTGAACTTTTTAAGCAAGGGTTTGTAGTTTCTTTCCTTGCCATAAAACTCCCTTATTCCCTCATAGGTTTTTTTGATGAAGTATTCTTCTTGTGTCATACCTTCAGGAAGGTCAGGATATTGAGGAAGAAGATATTTCTCTTGATAGGAAACTTCGCATCTCTTGTATATCTCCTCTGTGTTAAACACTGCCGAAGGAGTATTACGGAAACGCCATAACATTTCCCATTTATCCTTCATATAGTGCAATTTGGAAGGGAAACGCCATCTATCAGGATTGGTCAATTTATCCTTCCTGTTGATACAGAGCAAGATGTCCTGAACGATTTCCTGCCCTTTTTCAACATAATGCACGTCATTAGTGCAGATCAGAGGAATAGAAAGTTCTTCAGAGATACGGCAGAGAACTTCATTGGCTTTATTCTGTTTCTCAATGAAGTCGATTTGGAAAGGCTCTAACTTTTCAACCTCCATTTCTTCTTTGGAATATTCATAGTTCTGCAGTTCCAAGAAGAATCTTCCCTTGAAAATATTATTCCAATAAGAAGCCTCTTCAAGGACTTCTTGATAAGAGCGATCCTCTTCAACAATAAGTTTTCCAAGAATCCCTCCTATACAAGCGGAGAGGGCAATAACCCCTTCACTGAATTCTTCGATTACGGTTTTAGGAACAGCAGCCTTACCTTTTGCCATCCCGTTCAAATGCCCCCAAGAAACAATATTAAGAATGTTTCTGTAACCGATGTTGTTTTCAGCGAGCAATACCAAATGGTAGTTGCTTTCTCCTTCCCTTACCTCTACTTCGCAACCATAAATGGGTTTAATCCCTTCTTTATGGCACTGACGCATTTTAAACCAACCATGAGTTACTCTGTGGTCAGTAATCGCCAATGCAGGATGCCCCAACTCTTTGGCTTTATTGATATAGTCGGTGATTTTATTAACACCATCCAACAATGAATAGTTGGTATGAGTATGGCACTCGAAGTATTGGAAATCATCCTTGTGAATTTTCTCAAGGTATTCCATTGGGTAAGTTTGGAAAGCGTCTTGCAGTTCTGCAATTTGAGATGCAGTCAACTTCGTGTTTTTTCTAATGTTCTCAACAATCTCGTTAATTAACTGGGTTCTTGTCATAAAGTTCATCCTCCTTTGTCTTATAGTATACCATAGTACCAGTTGTTACTCAACGATATTAAATTTTAAAATCCTCCTTTCTTTTGTAAATGAAAATTTATCTTAAAGTGTAAAGATAAATGCATTGTATTATTTTTATAAAAGTATTTGAAATCCTTTTTTAATATGAAGTCCATAAATAATAAAAACCGTCAAATAGACGGTATTAAAAGATAAAGGCTTCAATTTGCTTTTTAAGATTTAAAAATAAATTGTTGGCTTCTTGATAATTTTTTGCTTTATGGGTTTTATTAAATATTGTTAATTTTGGCAATCCATTTATATAATTAAATCTTACTGAATAACTTATATTGTATTCTCCTAAATCATTACAATGACACATTTCAATAAACCCTAAATAATTTTCAGTTGTAATTAAAGAATGTCTAATTAAATATCTCTCCTGTTTTTGTGGGATTTCTGTTTCAAAAGTATCAAACCATAATTGATTATTTGTTTTAGTCATAACCATTAATTAATGCCTCCTTTGTTATTTTCTATTTTAATTGTTTCCAATTAAAAGTTTTTTATACATACTTTACAAAAATTTTTTAAGTTATTTATAATAAAATTCCCCACTTTAAACCATAAGGTAAAGTGGGGAATTATTTATTCATTTGTTTCTTCTGATTTGATTTGTGGAACAGGATTAATAAATTTAGGGGCTATTTTTTCTAAAACTTCTTGTGCTAATTTCCCATAATAAGAATTTGGAGCAATTTTAATAATAGTCATTAATTCAGAACTTGCATTGTATTTATCATTTTGTTTGAGTAGTAATCCTGCTAAGAAGAATCTACTTTCTACATCATTCGGATTTATAGATAAAGCCTGACGATAATTAAATAAGGCATTTGCTTCATTACCTAAATCTTCATATGTTTTTCCCAATAATCTGTAACTCTCGTAATCTTTCAGATTGTATTCAATAGCCTTCCTGAAAGAGGCAATTGCTTTTTGATGTAACCCTGCTTTTAAATATATTTCACCTTTTAAACGATAAGCAGGAGAGAATGTATGATCTTTGTCTATTACTTTTTGTGCGAATTTTTCAGCATATGTATAATCTTCAAGATAGTAAATTAATTTGCCTATTCTATAATTTATTTCATTTGTATTTTCGTCATATTGTGCTATATCCATTAAATATTCTACTGCTTCCATAACAACGTCATCTGTAATAGGAAAATCACTTACTATAAAACTATAAACTTTCTTTGCATGAGTATTTACTTCTATATCTTTATCTTCTGAAAGTTCAATAGCCTCTTTAAATATTTTAAGAGCATCAATAATATTGCCATTTTCTACTTCTGTGTTTCCTATATTTATTTTTATTTTGGCTAATGAAATTTCATCTTTCATAGTTTTTGTCATTTCATTATATATTTCAAGGCTTTTCTCTGTATTCCCTATCTTTCTATAACAACTTGCAAGAAGTAATTTATCCTCTTCTGATAAATATTTTTCATTATTTAAAAAGAGGTCTATGGCATTATAATAATCTTCAGAAGCATAATATTCATGTGCTTTTTCTATTTCTTTATTTGGACTGAAAGAATAAGAATACCATAGGATAAAAACTACTACAAAAATTCCTACTATTATGAAAGGCAGGGAAACATTCATTATCTTTTTAAGTTTTTCTTTCATAATAACTCCCTCCTACATGTTTAGGATAAATGATAAGGGGAATAAATTCCCCCTATCATTCTATAATATCCATTTGTATTTTTTTATTGCAGTTAGGACATACATAAACAGCAAGGGTGTCAATGGAACTTTCTCTTTCAAATTCTAAATCTTCTCCACAATTATCACAGATTTTATCATAAATGGTTAAGAAATTTCCTTTGTGGCAAATGAGAAAGCCATTTTCATCAACAAGTAAATCGGGTCTATTTCTAAAACGGGGATGAACACTAATTATTCCTGTTTCGCATGTTCCATATTTAAAAGGGCAGGGTTTAAGACATCTTGCTTTTAACACCATAGATATCCTCCTCCCTTCTTATTTTAAACAGAGTTCTTAAACCCACGATATTATAAAATAAATATTACATTTGTGATTTTATTATCGTTACTCATTAAATCAGTTCTTTTCCCTTTTCCTGTTCTTTTTTCTTCTTCAATATCGTTGGTTTCAATTATGAAGTTTTGTCCCGTCATAGTAGATACAAGGACTTTATCATTTTCTTTGCAAACTAATGAACCTGCAATTAAAGTGTTTTTAGGAAGTTCCATAGTCTTTATTCCTTTTCCTCCTCTATTTTGAGGTTTATATTCTTCAAGACTAGTTTTCTTAATATAACCGTTATCTGTAAATGTTAATAAATACTGTCCTTTGTCGGTTGAACACATAGAAAGTAATTCATCATTATCATCTAATTTAATTCCTGTAACTCCTGCTGCAACTCTTCCCATTGTATTGATATTTGTTGTAGAGAATCTGATAGAAACTCCATTTTTTGTAGTAAGTAAAACTTCTTCTGCAGGTTCTAACACGCTTACTAATTTTGCATTTTCTTTGAGTTTTATAATTACAGTGCCTTGTCTTGAATTATAGAATTCACTTACCAATGTCTTTTTGATTAAACCATCAGAGGTTGCAAAGAGTAAGTAATCTTGTTCATTTTTACTTAATAGGATGTAGGCAACAATATCATCTTCAAAGATATTAAATGTTGAAGGAATATGGTATGTATCCCTTTTATTTTTTGAGCCTGCTTCTGGCAGATTATCTGTTTTAATTCTATAAATTCTACCATCTTTCGTAAATACGCCAATAATATCATCTGTTGTGCAAGTAAATGTTTTGATTATATAATCATTGCTATCTCCATAAGAATTATTTTCATTATAATATTCAGTAGGAATTTGAGTAATATATCCTCTCTTTGAGATAAAGATGTTAATATCTTTAATTTCTTCGACTTCTTCTTCAACTACAACTTCTTTATATTTACTTTCTATTTTTGTAATACGATTATCACCATATTTATCTTTGATTTCTGTTAATTCTGTAATAATGACTTCATCTACTTTCTTTTCATCAGATAGAATTTCTTTTAGTTTTTTAATTTCAAGATTAATATTTTTATATTCCTCCTTAATTGTAGAAAGTTCGGTGCTAATTAATCTTTGAATTCTTAATTCCAATATTGCTTGTGCTTGAACATCAGATAATCCAAACTGCTTCATTAATTTATCTTTTGCTGTTTCTGTTTTTCTTGAAGATTTGATAATTTTCATTACTTCATCAATATGACTACCTGCAATAATCAAGGCTTCAAGAACAAGTGCTCTTTTTTCGGCTTTTGCTAATTCAAAATTAGTGCGTCTTGAAATAATTTCTCTTTGGAAATTAATATAATGTACTATCATTTCTTTTAAATTGAGAAGTTTAGGTTCTCTGTCAACAATGGCAATGTTTATGATACTATAAGTTGTTTGTAATTCTGTTAGTTTATAAAGTTTATTGATTACTTTATCAGGGTCATTTCCTCTTTTTAATTCTATGATTACTCTGATACCTTCTTTATTACTTTCATCACGAATATCACTGATTTCAGAAATAGTTCCATCACGAATGAAATCTGCTATTTTTTCTAACAAATTTTCTTTATTTACTCCATAAGGAATATCATTAATAATGATATTTGTTTTTCCACCATTTTGTTCTACAGAAAGATTTCCTCTGATATAAATTTTTCCTTTACCTGTTGTATATGCTTCTACAATTCCTTTTTTACCCATAATAATTCCACCTGTCGGGAAATCAGGCCCTTTTATAATTTTCATCAAGTCTTTTATTGTAATGTTTTCATCCTTTATTGTGGCAATAATAGCATCTACAACTTCTACCAAATTATGAGGGGGAATATTTGAAGCCATTCCAACAGCAATACCTGAAGAACCATTTACCAAAAGATTGGGGAATCTTGAAGGTAATAATTCGGGTTCTTGTAGAGTAGCATCAAAATTTGGGATAAAATTAACAGTATTTTTATCAATATCCCTTAAAATTTCTTCTCCAAAAGGAGATAGTTTCGCTTCGGTATAACGCATAGCAGCAGGAGGGTCTCCATCAATCGAACCAAAGTTTCCTTGACCTGTTACTAATGGATACCTCATAGAGAATTCCTGCCCCATTCTTACCATAGCATCGTAAACAGAACTATCTCCGTGAGGATGATAACGACCTAATGTATCACCGACAATTCTCGCTGATTTTTTAGTTGTTCCTTTATGAGATAGCCCAAGTTCTTTCATTGCATACAAAACTCTTCTATGAACGGGTTTTAAGCCATCTCTAACATCAGGTAAGGCTCTTGCAATAATAACATTCATTGCATAGTTAATGTATGACCTTTGCATTATTTCGGCAATATCTTCCTCAATTATATTCTCAACAATTTCAACAGATTGTTTCTTCTTTTTAGACATATAGTTATACCTCCTTTGCAGATTATTCATAATTGATTATAACTGTATTCAAAGGAACAGTCAAAGTCTTTTTAATAAAAAGCCCCCTTTGTATAAAGGGGGAAGTTTTTATTCGCTGATTTTATAAAATCTTAGCCGAAAACCACGACGGCTTCAGCCTCGTGGATGAAGGCTTATCCTTGCATTAATGGCTTTCCGTCAATTGAAA
>ENA-OWPA01000683-OWPA01000683.1-bioreactor-metagenome-genome-assembly--contig:-NODE-683-length-37807-cov-3.862497_pt1 | contig 37807 bp, 34 predicted proteins | sample MGYA00238139_ERZ651803 | MGnify/ENA primary metagenome ERZ651803 (study PRJEB26909, sample SAMN07631231) | bioreactor metagenome | isolation source: Switchgrass digestor | place: USA: Dartmouth... | reverse complement strand
TTTTTTTTTTCAAGCAGAAGACGGCATACGAGATTGGTCAGTGACTGGAGTTCAGACGTGTGCTCTTCCGATCTTCCCCCCCAGTCCTCTTTCCAGGGCGGCAGATCGCTGCGGATTTCATACTTCGCCGCGTTCGCCCCAGTGCCGACGGTGATGTGGATGCTGACGCCGCTGCCGGTGGAAACGGGGTCAAACCGGCTGACGCCCCGGGCGAGCGTCACAGTGGTCTCACCTCGCTGGGCCACCAGCCGGTCGCCCTCGAGGAAGAAGGTGACGGACTCGCCATCAACCTGCTTCAGCACCAGCCGGCCGCCCTCCACCTTGACCTCCACGGCAGCGTGAACCGAATTGGTAATGCTCTGCAGGGCGGTCAGGAAAGTGCGCTGCGCCGCGGTCTGGGCGGTGTCCCGCTCCCATGCGCGAAGCATGTGGCCGCCTATGCCTACCGCAGCCGCGACTATCACGCAGCCGATGGCCAGGGTCACCAGCACCTCCAGCAGGGCGACCCCCGCTTCACTGTGCCGAAGGCTCTTCATGGCCCGATCCTCACTACAGTCGTGTACTCGGCCCGGAGAGTGGGATCGTGGCGGTGCCAGACCGCAGCGGAAACCTGGACCAGGCTGCCCGAGTCACCGTAGGGCGTGATCTGGAGTTCCATCTCATACGCTGCGTGCCCCGGGGCGGGCCCCGACTCATGGTAAGGCTCTGCGCTGGACCGGTACCGGTTCTCCTCCACACAGCGCTGTGCGATGGCGGCCGCCTCGGCTCGCCGACCCACCTGGGCCGTGGTGAGGCCGGCGACGCGGACGCCCGTCAAAATGGCGAAGGCTCCGACGGACAGCAGGGCTGTAGCCACGATCACTTCGACTAGAGTCGCGCCCCGCTGGCTGGCAGCGCACGCCGGTCTCATCTCCCGTCACCTCCCGATGTAGAGGGAGAGCATCAGTCCGATCAGACCCAGGGACCAGAGGACGAAGCGCAGCCTACTGCCCCGGGTTTTTAGCTGCTCCTGCCCGTGAAGCTCCACAGCAATCCCGGTAAGCAGGGCGAAACTGGCTGCTGCGGCAGGGATCAAGCGCAGGGTGGGGCCGCAGATTAGGACCAGGGCGCCGCCCAGAGCGGCGCCCAGAGACTCGACCACTGTGTAGCGGGCAGCCACCGGGGCTCCGCAGTACCGGCAGCGCCCACGCAAGAACAGGTAGCTGAATATGGGGACCAGGTCCAGCCAGCCCAAGCGGTGGCCGCAGCTGGGGCAGTGGGACGGAGGCGCCACGACGGACTCACCCCGCGGCACGCGCCAGGCAACTACGTTGAGAAAGCTGGCGAACCAGGCGCCGAAAATGGCGCCCAGAAGGAAGAGCATGAAAACAGGGATGGTAGCCAAGGCTAATTCACTTTTCCTGTGGTGGTGTCGTAGCACCAGAGTCGTTCGTTCTTCGTGTCACCGGTCGGCTGGATCTCTTCACCGCCGTCGCACTTAGAAATCTTGTTCTGCCGGACGGGAATCTCCTGAATGTAATCAGGAACCAAATCCGAAACCGCCGGAACCGTAGAGACCGCTTCGCTCTCAGCAAACCGCCACCGGGCTATCCCGTCCGACAGAATCGCTGCATTCTGCGCGTCCGCGTTGCTCCGGGCCTCTGCCAGCGAGTTAGTCACCATCGGTACCGCCACCGCTGCAATAATCGCCAAGATCGCCACGACCACCATCAACTCAATCAACGTAACGCCCCTCTGATTCTCGCTCCATTCCCTCAGCCTCTGCACCATCTCACATGCCTCCGTTCCGTGTCTCGTGAACCACTTACGCAGCGAACCCATTATAACCATCCCTTAACCAGTCCTGTCTATAGCTGACTGACCAGGGAAAATGTGGGCAGAATCGCCGCAAGCACCAGGACACCCACCACGCCGCCCAGGATCACGATCATCACCGGCTCCAGCAGCTTCTCCAGGCGGCCCATGGTCAGGTCCACATCCATCTCGTAGGCCTCCGCCACCTTCAGGAGCATGGCGTCCACGGCGCCGCTCTCCTCTCCCACCCGGATCATCTGCACCACCACGGAAGGGAAGATCGCACTCCGCTTCAGGGCCCCCGAAATGGTCCCGCCGGCCTGCAGGCTCTCCCGGGCCTCCAGCAGCACCTGCCCGATGGCCCGGTTGCCCACCACCTGTGCAGTAATGTTCAGGGCATCCAGCACCGGCACGGCGCTCTTCACCATGGTCCCCAGGCACCGGGCCAGCTGGGCGATGGCCGTCTTCCGCACCACCATCCCGAAGATGGGGATCCTGAGCAGGACCCTGTCCACGGCCAGCCGTCCCCGGGGATCCCGGACGCAGGCCATGTAGGCCAGCACCAGAAGCACCACCGTCAGGGCCATCACCCACCAATAATGCATGACCCAACCAGAGGCCGCCATCACCGCCCGGGTAGGCCAGGGCAGGGTGGCATCCATGGCAGCGAACGTCTGCACCAGCGTGGGAATTACAGCCGTCAGCATGAAGATCGTCAGGGCTATGGCAAAGGAGATCACCACCAGCGGATAGGTCAGCGCAGAGCGGATCTTGCCGCTGGTCACCCGCTGCTTTTCGAGAATCTGTGCGGCCTCCTCCAGGGCGCCGTCCAGGTCGCCAGTGGCCTCGCCAGCCAGCACCAGATTGGTCATCACCATGGGGAAGACCCGGTGATGCTCCGCCATGCAGTCAGCCAGGCTCCGCCCGGCCCGAATCCCGGCATCCACGTCCAGCAGGGCCTCCTTCAGGGGACCCTTGGGCATCTCTTCAGCCAGCGTGCGGAGCGACTCGCTGATGCCGATGCCGGCTCCCACAAGGGTGGCCAGCTGCCGGCAGGTGACGCTGATCTGCTCCTGGGACACCGAGCGCCCCCCCAGGACTACCTCTTTGCTCCAGATGGAGGGGCGCACCTCTTTCAGCTGCCTGATGTAAAGTCCCCGCTGCCGAAGGGCGCTGTCGGCTGCCTCGCGGGAGCCTGCCTCCAACCGGCCAGACTGCCGAACCCCCTGCTGGTCAAAGGCAAGATATTGATAAATGGCCATCCTACAGCCCTCCCATGGGGCTGACTGGGGTATACAGTCTCACGATCTCAGGGGTCACCAGCCCCTGCTCCTCCAGCTCCCGCAGGCTCTGCTGCAGCGTCTGCATCCCCAGGTTCCGGTTGGTCTCCATCACCGAGCGGATCTGGTGCACCTTTTCCGCCCGGATCAGGTTGGCCACAGCCGGGGTATTTACCAGCACCTCGAAGGCGGCGACCCGTCCCTTGCCGTCGGCTCTCGGAAGCAGGCGCTGAGCGATCACCCCCAGCAGCACGGAGGAGACCTGCAGGCGAATCTGCCGCTGCTGCTCAGGCGGGAAGCTGTCGATCAGACGGTCCACAGTCTGGGGTGCGTCAGGCGTGTGCAGCGTGGCCAGCACCAGGTGGCCAGTCTCTGCGGCGGAGATGGCCGTGGCCATGGTCTCCACATCCCGCATCTCGCCCACCATGATCACGTCGGGATCCTCCCGGAGGGCAGCCCGGAGCCCCTGTGCAAAGGAGAGGGTATCGCTGCCGATCTCCCGCTGGTTCACGATGCTCATCTCGTGCCGGTGGAGGTATTCGATAGGATCCTCCAGGGTCAGGATGTGCAGCTGCCGGGTCCGGTTCAGGTGATCGATCATCGCAGCCAGGGACGAGCTCTTCCCGCTGCCGGTGGGACCAGTCACCACCAGCAGCCCCTGGGGCTTATCGATCAGCGACAATACGACGGGGGGCAGCCCCAGCGCCTCGATGGAGGGAATGTCGTGGGGAATCACCCGAATGGCCAGGGCCGCGCTGCCCCGCTGCCGGTAGGCATTCACCCGGAAGCGAGAGAGTCCGGAGATTCCATAAGAGCGGTCCACCTCACCCCGACGCTGGAACTGCTCGTACTGCTCTTCGGTGAGGACCTGGCGGACCAGGTCCTCCAGGACCGGCGGGGTAAGGGTATCCAGCGGCAAGGTGACCAGCCTGCCTGCTATGCGGAGCACCGGCGGCAGCCCTGCAGTCAGGTGCAGGTCAGACGCATGCAGTGCGAAAGCCTGCCGGAGCAGCACCTCAATCTCCATCCGCACCGTCTCCCCCTTCATCCTGGAAGGTCTGACGGAGCACTTCGCCCAGGGTGGTCATCCCGGCGGCAACTTTCTGCAGCCCGTCCTCCAGCAGGGAACGGCTGCCGGCGCGGCGGGCCTCCGCCAGGAGGGCCGATTCCGGTTCGCCCCGTACGATGATGTGGCGCATCCGCTGCGTGATCGGAATCACCTCGTGGATGGCCAAGCGACCTCTGAAGCCGGTCTGCAGGCAGTAGTCACAGCCCCTGGGCCGGGGAAGCGCCTCAACCGTGCGCCCGATGGAGGCCAGCTGCTCCGCCTCCAGTTCCGAAGGCGGCACCAGTTCGCTGCAGTGGGGGCAGACCCGGCGGACCAGCCGCTGAGCCATCACCGCCCGCAGGGCCGGGGCAATCAAGTAGCGGTCGACTCCCATGTCCACGAGTCGGGTCACTGCGCCGACCGCAGTGTTGGTGTGAAGGGTCGAAAAGACCAGGTGACCGGTGATGGAGGCCCGGACCGCCATCTCTGCGGTTTCGGAGTCGCGGATCTCGCCCACCATCACTACATCGGGATCCTGCCGGAGCACCGCACGCAGGCCATTGGCAAAGGTGAGGCCGATGGCGGGGTTGATCTGCGTCTGGTTGATGCCGGCCAGCTGATACTCCACGGGATCCTCCAGGGTGACCACGTTGATCCTGGCCGTATCGATCTCCGAAAGGACGGCATACAGGGTAGAGCTCTTGCCGCTGCCAGTAGGACCGGTCACCAGGACCAGGCCGTGGGGCGCTTCTATGGCACGGCGAAGCAGCCGGAGGTTGGTGGGCGAGAGATCCAGGCTTTCCAGCCGGCGGACGCCCACCTGGGGATCCAGGATCCGGACCACTGTCTTCTCGCCGAAGATCACGGGCAGCGTAGAGACGCGGAAATCGACCTCCCGGGACTCCATGCGGAGCCGAATCCGGCCGTCCTGGGGAAGCCGCCGCTCGGCCACGTTCAGGCCCGCCACCAGCTTCAGCCGGGCCGTCACCGGGGCCCGCATGGCCAGGGGCAGGGTCCGGGCCGTGTGGAGCACGCCGTCTACTCGGATGCGGACCCGGAGGCCCTCTTCCACCGGCTCGAAATGGATGTCGCTGGCGTTTTGCTCCACAGCGAAGTTGAGAACCTCCTCCACCAGCAGGGCCACGGCGGAGGAGTCCCCCTCCCACTGGTCGGAGTCGGTCGGGGCTGGCTCGGCTGCCCGCACCTCTTCCTGGGCCCGGTTGAGGGAAGATTTGACCGTATAAAAGTGTTGAATGGCCCGCTCCAACTCATCCCGCAGGGCGATCGCGGGCTGAATGGGCAGGCCGGTGCGCATCCGCAGTTCGTCAATTGTGAAGTTGTCTGTCGGGTCGGCCATGGCCACCAGCAGGCCGCCGGCGTGACGCTGCAGCGGCAGGACCTTTCGCTGCCGCGCAAACTCTTCCGGCACAAGGGCCAGTACGTCATCCGGTACTGTGTAGCGGTACAGGCGGACCCGGGGAATGCCCATCTGCTGCTCGAGAACAGCGCAGTATTGCTCCTCGGTGATCCAACCCTTCCGCAGCAGCAGTTCACCCAGGCGCAGCCCAGATGCCGGCTGCTCTGCGAGGGCCTGTTCCAGCTGTTCCCGGGTCAGCAGGCCTGCCTCATTGAGCAGTTCGCCAAGTCGCTTCCGTGCCACAGGCGGGCCCTCCCGATGAAGCGGATTTGCTTTAGTCTATAGCATAATCCCAAAACTTGACAGCATAATTATATCCGAGTATTAGTACCCAAACAAGTACTTGCTTGCTGTATAAAGAAATGGCACAATTTGACGCTTGGACTAGGGTAAAGATGGGAGATTGAATGAGGTGCACGAGATAGACCATGCGCTTCATTTTTCACGACAGAATGAGGGGGCTGGTCTATGTGAATTTACGGGCAGCATCTCGCCGGAAACCCGTTGACGCAAAGGGCAGGTCATGGCAAAATACCCGGTGTTGAGACATCACGAACTCCGGGTGTAACTGGCGTAAAGGTGGGGCACCACCGGGGAGCGCCCGGAGCATACGAGCCGCACGCCTGGGCTGGGACATCGCAGTTGGAAGCGATGTCTCTTTTTGTTGTGGAGGTGCTGATATCGTGGTACTGCTCGAAGGCAAGACCCCTGCCGCCCTCCTCCGCCAGAACCTGAAAGAGCGGGCGGCTTACCTGGCACGAGCGGGCCATCCGCCGCGGCTGGCTGCAGTGCTGGCGGGAGCGGATGAAGCATCCGCCCTTTACCTGAAGCGGAAGCAGCGCACCGGCCGTCAGTTGGGTATCGCCGTAGAAGGCTACCACCTGCCGCAGCCCACGAACGAGGAGGTGGCCGCTCTGCTCCGGGAGTTGAGCGCCCGGGAGGATGTGGACGGCATCCTGCTGGAGCAGCCCCTGCCCCGGCACCTCCACAAGGAGCAGCTTCTGCAGTGCATCGCTCCGGAGAAGGATGTGGATGGGCTGAAGCCCGCCACGCCCCGGGCGGTGATGCGGCTGCTGAAGCACTACGGCATTCCGCTGATGGGGGCCGAAGTGGTCATCATCGGGCACAGCACGGTGGTGGGCCGGCCCCTGGCCATGCTGATGCTGGAACAGGATGCTACGGTGACGGTCTGCCACAAGGCGACCCAGGATTTGAAGGCCCATACGAGGCGGGCGGATGTGGTGGTCGTGGCCGCCGGGGTGCCGGGGCTGCTGACCGGCGACATGATCCGGCCCGGGGCCGTGGTGGTGGATGTGGGAATTAACATCGTGGACGGCCAGACGGTGGGCGATGCGGATTTTGCCTCTGTGAGTCAGGTGGCGGGCGCCGTATCGCCGGTGCCCGGGGGCGTGGGGCCTCTGACCACGCTGACGATCCTGGAGGCTGTGGTGGCGAATGCAGAGCGGGCAGTCCGGTGCCAGGAGTCCGCGGCGGACTGAACCGAGCAATATGGGGACCATGGAGGTTGTGTGAGCCTCCGTGGTCCCTTTTGGTTTAGCCTGGGCTGGCTGGCCGTGGGGGCGTCAGAATGGGCGCCTGCTGCCCCAGGTGGTCCGGTGAACCGAGGTTCTTGAACACCCGGGTAAGGCGCTGTGGTTCAGAAACCTCCGATCAGCAGACTGCGCCACGTTTTTTGAACACCTGGCGGTGCCGGGAGCGTTCAGATTTCTCGGATCGATGCCGCAACGGCATGAATCTGGGCCGGGACCCCCTTCCCTGGCAAGACCAGATACCCAGGCAGGCATCTGGAAGTCGGTGTTGGCCGGGTGAACTGAGATTCTTGAACAGCTGCGGCTGCTGCCGCCGTTCAAAAACCTCCGATCAGCAGCCTGAACCGAGTCTTTTGAACAGTTGGCGGCATCGAAGGTGTTCAAGAATCTCGGATCAGCACCTGTGAGATCGCGGCCGGCCGGGTTAGCTGACCAGACTTGGGCGTGACACCTATGCCAGGGAGTCTGGGCGACAATTGAACGGAGTTTTTTGAACATGCAGCGGCCGTGCCGCTGTTCAGAAGACTCCGTTGGGCCACGGGTCGGGCAGGGAGTTCCCTGGCACGATTCCCGCGGGTTCACCGCTGGTCGCCGGAAAACAGCAGGGACCAGGAAGGTCATCTACCTTCTGGTCCCTGTCCAGCCGGTCTTGCCGATTTACCCGCCTAGTTGATCAGCCGGGAACGAAAGCACTTCTCCGGCGGTTCTCCTGTGGGGCAAAGGACCTCTTCCCTGAGCATGAACGCCGGCGCTTCGAGGAGAACGGCCTGTCCGGCCCGGTTGTTCTCCTCGTTGGTTTCTGCCACCACGTTATCTGGATCAATGATCGCCTCGATCCAGATGCTGGTCTGGTCAAACAGCGGACCGCTCTCGAACACAGCCACAGCCGTTTCGCCCGAGAAGGCAGCCGGCTCCCGCAGTGCGAAACCGTTCACGTTGGCTTCGATCACCACCTGCTGCAGATCGGTGCATCCCTGGCGAATTGCCGTGGCGGTAAACGTGAACCCCTCCATCGTGGCCTGGGCTGGGGCGTCCAGGGAGACCCGGAGGTCACAGGTAAACACCGGATAGACATCTGCAGACTGCCGGTTGTCGGCGAGGGTCAGTTCCACGGAATATGTCTCAAAGACCCAGTCCAGTGCGGCGTCGTTGGCCAGGACAGCAGGCGTGGCCAGTTCAAGATCCGGGCCGCTGTTCGCCAGCCCCGTGTCCGGGTCAGGCCAGGCCAGGACAGTCAGTCTGTCGGGATGTGCTGGCCCAGGGATCCGCATGATGAAAGGAAGCGCCGCCTCCCCTCGTCCGGTGTTCTGGTAGGGCTTAAGGGTGACCGTCTCGCCGTACTCTTGCCAAGCACCGGTTCCGGCCCACTGGTAATAGAGATGGACTGGGCCCGCCGCTGGACTGTGGTTGATCAGGTGGACGGGCACCTGGACGACGCCATCCTCCGCTGTCACATAGAGAGGGGTCAGTTCCAGGTTGGGGAAAAGGTGGTAGACGACGATACCGCCGCCCCATTTGCGCAGGCCGTTGGAGTCTTTATCATGACTGCTTTGGCAGTCGAAGTCCTCTGCAAGTTCGAAGGGGAACATGGGCTTGCGAATCATCATCGTCCGTGCCAGGTCTGAATTGCTCCCGGTCCGCTTCTCGCCGGTTGATGCGTCGCACAGCAGGTTATAAGCATGAACCCACCGGCGCATCACCTTGTATGGCCTAAGGCTGCGCCCTTGTCGGGCGTCGGGATGGTCGCTGTACTCCGCCCAGACCCGGTTCTGCTCAACAATCATTCCTGCTTCGCGGAGAAGGTCAGCAGTCTGCTGCGAGACACCTACCGGAACGATCTCGGGTGCGTCAACAAGGGTAACCGGGGGGTTCGGGCCCTGGAACGGACCAAAGGCAGGGATGTAGATGCTGCCGGAGCCCAAAGGCCTGAAGTCGTCAGCCTGGTGCTCGGTGCGGACAGCATCGTCTGGGGGGAACCCAGCCTGCCAAATGCGACTGGGTGGATCCCGATTTATGGCAAAGCTGGCCCAGGTCTTGCCTTCCCGTAAGCCGGAATCGACCTCTTGACCGGGTACCCAACCGGGTGGCGCTTTCACACACGCGTCAGCATAGGCCCAAACAGTCTCGCCTGGCAACAACTCGTTTTGGATTAGAATGGGCACCTGATACGAATAGAGTCGGGCTGCGATCCTGGAATTGACCGGCGGAGTACAGGCGATGAAGTCGGCATTCCCAAACCTTTCACCACGACTATACCCATCCGTCACTGCGTGACCAACTTGGGCCATGATCATGATGAACAACCCACACACCGGTACAATCAGGGCGCTGGCTCTCATTCCGGTGTACCCCCTACAGGGGGATATCCGTTCAGACTTCGTTCGACGTTCGTGTTGGTTCCGATCCACCGCCCATTCCGTTTTGCAAAGTAATAATATGCTGATGAACTACCACTGCCTATTTCATCTCCGTCCAGCCCCACTGTCCGCGTCGTTCTGGTTATCTCGACCACAGCTATCGTGTCTCGCATCATGATCGGCCTGACCGTTAAATCGACTAACTCCAGGTAGTCTTGCAGGGGTCTGAACGAGTAGAAGAAGCGTGTTTCCACATCATACCCGCCATGTCCGTAGAGCATCATGTCGCTCATGTACGGTTCCAGGAGATAGCTGTGATTGTAGGGTTTGCCTTCGGCTACCTCTTTTTCGATCTCTGTGACCACAGCCCAATAATCGCGAAAGTGCTGTTCAAACACTTCCGGCCCAGGAGGATCCTTTTTCAGCTGTTTCGCCAGGCGCAGTGCCATGACCGCCGCCTCTGCCCGCGTCGCTGTCCGCTCTGGGCCGTAGGTCCCATCAGGGTATCCCTTGATCACATCCGCCTGCGTGGCCAGGCGAATGTACGGCGCCTCTGGGAGCCCGCTCAGGTCGCTGAAATGCAGTTCCGGCTTTCCTGCCAGATCTACTCCGTACCATTCCAGGGCTCGGCCTACCCAGTCGCCCATCTCCCGTCGGGTGATTGGCTCCCGATAGTTGCCGCCGGTAGTGATAATGCCAGCCTCCTGCAGCGCCTGTACGGTCGGCCAGAACCAGTCCGGCCCCAGCCCGGTCTGCCGGTCGATTCCCAGCGCCCTGGCCAAAACCGTGGCGAACTCCGCCCGGGTGATCGTGTCGTACGGTCGAAATGTCCGCGGTGCGGTTGGATGGCCCACCGGCGGATCACCAACCATCAGCTCAAACCAGACTGCCTCCGTCAGATCCCCGCCATAGGCAGCATACGTCTCTTCGTCCAGTCGCTCACCGTAAACGCCCCACGCGGGCCAGGTCTCTACGTCGGCATACTGCTCAGGCCAAGCTGCCTGGGCAGGCCCGGCAGCCGAACAGAGCATGCCGGCGAGGCCAAGCCCCGCTAACACCCTGCGCATCCGATGCCCCCTCCCAATCGTAAAGTTCGGCCTGATTGTAGCAGGAATATTTGATATTATCCAGATTTATGTCTAAACATTAGATGATCAGACCATCTCCGGGCCCTATGAAAACTGCGAGCGACAAGGCCAGGGGCCAAACTCACCTCTCGAGGACGGTGCCGCGGTCCAATCCACACAGTTCGAATCAAACAGAAAGCCCGGGAACCTGTCCCGGGCTGCCGTACGCTCCTGACTCACGTAACAGCCAGGCGCCGGGGGCCTCCCCCCGGCGCTTCTCTCTACTCAACTTCACGCCCCGTCTGCCGGTACGCATGCACCGTCAGCAGAAAGGTAATCAGCATAATCACAGCCGAAACCACGCACCACGTGCAGATCGCCCGGATCACGAACAACTCCAGGTACGTCAGGTACCCCGAGAACAGCACCCCCACCAGGGCCACCCCAAAAAGCCCCAGCGTCAGCATCTCCTGCCGCTGCTTCAGGCGAAGCGCCGCCACCGACAGGCCGGTCAGCACCAGATAGCCCGCCGCACCCAGCGTGGGGATCGGAATCCCCAGCAAGCGGGCATAGGGGCTGTGCTGCACCGCGTCGCAGCCGTCGCTGCCGAAGCACATGGCCACAGTGTTGCTGGTGTACACCCAGGTAAGATACCCGGAGACCGCCAGCCCCGCCAGCGAAAGGAGCAGGATGGCCACAAGGGTTCGATCCAGACGCACTACTGCCCCAACTCCTTTTTCACCGCGTCCAGCACTTCCGAGAAGGACTGGACCACGGGCACTGCCTCACCATTCACGAAGAACGTGGGCGTACCCCGGATCCCCTTCTCCTCCATGGCAGACTTGGTCGCGGCCAGGATTTCATCAGCATGGTTGACCGAGTCGAAGCAGGAATTATAGGCGTCCATATCCAGGTCCAGTTCCTTTGCGAACTTCTGCAGCTTCTCGGCATTAAATCCGCCGGTCTGGTTATTGAAGAGCTTGCTGTGAAAAGCCCAGAATTTGTCCTGATCGGCAGCACACTGCGCTGCCACCGCTGCCATAATGCCATCCTGGCTCCCCAGCCAGAAGTGCTCGAAGGTAAACTGCACCTTCCCCTCCATGATCAGGGGCTCCAACTCCGGCTCAATCGTCTCCCAGGCTTCAGCGCAGTGGACGCAGGTGTAGTCTCCATACTCCACCAGCTTTACGGGTGCGGCAGCATCACCCCATACGTTTCGCTCCGCCCCGCGCTCGGTGTCCGCCATGGTGGCAACATCCCTGCGGCCGCCCACCGAGAGCAGGCTCACGCCAATCAGAAGGCCGGCGGCTGCCACAGCCACACCAGCCACTACCCAGACGCCCTTCTGTCTCTCTCTGCGGCCCAACCGGCATTCTCCTTCCTTACGCAGTTCTGACAGCGCCACCTGTAATGGCTTGACTAGACTCTCTTCTCCCTTTTCGTTCCTATTCCTGCAAAAAACCCGCAGGGCCCCGTTCCCAAAAGGAAAAGCCCCCGCCGAAGCGGAGGCTTTTGCTTTCTGGAACGGTCGCACAGTACGCATCGCCGGAGCAGCTAGTCGGCCGCTGCCACGGCCACCCGGGGCTTCGCCCGCAGAATGCCCCGAGCCCGCAGGCCGGCGGCAATCCGGCTGATCGCATGCGCATAGGCTGCAGTCCGCATATCCACGTGGAGCCGGTCTGCCGTGGAGGCCACATCTGCAAAGGCCTGCACCAGCAGCCGCTCCAAGCGGCGATTAACATCCTCTTCCGTCCAGTAGTAGTTGGCCAGATTCTGAACCCACTCAAAGTAAGAGACGGTAACGCCGCCGGCGTTCGCCAGGATGTCCGGGACGACGAAGACGTCCCGATCGGCCATCGCCCGATCCCCGTCCGGAGTGGTGGGGCCGTTGGCCGCCTCGGCAACGATCCGGGCCCGGATCTGAGAGCCGATCTCTCCGTCAATCTGGTTCTCCAGGGCAGCCGGCACCAGGATCTCACAGTCCGCCGTAAGGACGCCTGCCTGGTCGGTCACAGCAGCGCCAGGGAAGCCCACCACTGAGCCGGTGGCCCGCTTATGTGCGATTACCTCTTCTACGCTGAGGCCATCGGGATTGACGATGCCGCCCTTGGAGTCGCTGCAGGCCACCAGAACCGCGCCTTCCGCCTCCAGGAGCCGCGCAGCAAAGGTGCCGGCGTTGCCGAAGCCCTGGATCGCCACCCGGGCGCCCTTCAGCGGAATGCCCAGCCGCTTGGCAGCTTCCTTAATGGCGATCACAGTACCACGGCCCGTGGCCTCATTCCGGCCCAGCGAGCCGCCCAGGGCGAGGGGCTTGCCGGTGAAGACGCCCGGGGCGTTCTGACCAGTGATGTTCTCGTACTCGTCCAGCATCCAGGCCATGATCTGGCCGTTGGTGTTCACATCCGGCGCCGGAATATCCTGATTGGGGCCGATGATCTTCCAGATGGCGCGTACATAACCCCGAGAGAGGCGCTCCAGCTCGCCTTCGCTCAGCTCCTTCGGGTTGACGACGATGCCACCCTTGCCCCCACCGTAGGGCAGCCCAACTACCGAGGTCTTGAAGGACATCCACATAGAAAGCGCTTTCACTTCGTCCACCGTAACGTCCTGATGGAACCGAATGCCCCCCTTAGTCGGTCCCAAAACGTTCATGTGCTGGCTGCGGTAGCCGGTGAAGACCCGCAGGCTGCCGTCATCCATGCGTACGGGGATCTGGACCTCGAGCACCCGAGCCGGCGCTTTGAGCAGATCATACAGCTCCTGATCCTCGCCTAGAGCCTCCACTGCCGCTGCCACCTGCTGCTGGGCAATCAGGAACGGGTTGTTTCTCTCTGTCATTGATCTGCTCCCCCTCTGTGATATCACCGTTTTCTGGAATCTGCGTAGAGTATACGACAGTCTGAACCCCCTTGCACGAGGCAATTTTGAATCGCTACGATTACCATTCACAATCGAAGGTCGTGACAGAAAAGACGAATATTCGGAGCAATGCGGGTTTCTGGCCTCGTGAATGCCGTGATTTTCGTATACCGCGATAATGATTCTGGACCGACATGTGCGGCTCCGCCTGCATAAACAAGTACCAATGCGGACCATGGGCACAACATAACGCTTCTGCTAAAATACCGAAGAAGACGTTTTGTATCGAGGCGATGAGAGATGACCGAACTCTACCCGCTTGGCTTTGCACCGGTGTTCAAGGAAAGGGTCTGGGGCGGGCGGCGCCTGGCGCAGTGGTTCCCGACGATGCCGCCCGGGCCCATCGGTGAAGCCTGGGTGCTTGGGGATCATCCCCAGGGGCCCACTTTGGTGGCCAACGGCCCGCTGGCGGGACAGAGCCTGGGCACCCTCTGCAGGCGGTGGGGCGGGGCGCTGCTGGGACTGCGGGGCGCTGCGCACGCAAAAAAGGGCTTCCCCCTCCTCTTCAAGCTGTTGGACTGCCAGGATGACCTCTCCATCCAAGTCCATCCGGCAGATGGATATCCCGGCCTGGCCCCGGGGGAGTTGGGCAAGACGGAGATGTGGGTTGTCCTGGCGACCGAGCCCGGATCCCAGGTGGTGTATGGCCTGAAGGACGGCGTGACCCGCGAGGACCTGTCCGCAGCGATCAAGGAGAACCGGCCGCTGGACGTGATGCGTCAGGTTCCGGTGCAGGTGGGCGATGTGCTCTACGTGCCGGCCGGCACGATCCACGCCTTAGGCCGGGGACTGATGGTCGCAGAGATTCAGCAGAGTTCGGACACCACCTACCGGGTGTACGACTACAACCGGCTGGGGCTCGACGGCAAGCCCCGGGAACTGCACGTGGAGCACGCACTGGCGGTTACCCGGTACGGTGCGCCGCCTGAGGTGTTCCATCCCGCCAAGCCGGAGCCAGGGCAGTGGGCGGAGATCTGCCGGTCTCCCTACTTCACGGTATACCGGGGACGCTGGGCCGGCAAGTGGGATCAAACTTCGAATCCGGAAACTTTCCAGGTAATAATGGTATTGGAGGGGATTGGCAGGATCGAATGGTCGGGGGGACGAATGGCTCTGGTACCGGGCAGCACGGTCCTGGTGCCCGCTGCTCTTGGGCCATATCGACTCGCCGGAGGCTGTGAAGCGCTGCTGGTGACGCTGTAGCTGCCGCAGAAATACTGATGGAATTGCAGGAGGTCCTGGTGGAACGAAAAGTAATTGTCCCGGAGCTGATTGTCATCCGGGCACTGGCCTGCCTTGCAGTGGTATTGATGCACTCGATCACGATGATGATCGGAGATCCGGAAGTAAATCGCCATCTGAATATCGCCAGGCTTCTGCTCCTTTTCGCTACGCCAACCTTCGCTTACATGTCTGCCTTCCTGATTGGCTTCTCAAAGACCAAGCGTTCGTACGGACAGACGATCCTGCGCCGGCTGCAGTACCTCATTCTACCCTACCTCTGCTTCGCCGTCCTCTACGCAGCCTGGCAGAGCTACGAGTGGGGAATCCCCTTCCTGGACAGGGTCTGGTACAACGTTCGAGGCGGGTACCACGGCTACTTTGTACTGGTGGTCATGCAGTTCTACCTGTTCCATCCGCTGTTCAAGGGGCTGATGGACCGGCTTCCGGCCTGGGTTATGCTCCCGATTGCCGCACTGGTGAACGCTGTCTACCTGGCAGCGCTCAATCTCACCTGGGTGACGCTGCCCGATTGGGGCTTCAACTGGTACCACTTCCTCCCCGCCTGGTTCTTCTATTACGTTCTGGGCTACTACTCAGGCAGAGACCGGGAACAGTTCCAGATCGTGCTGCGCCGCTTCTGGCCCTTGTCGACAGCGCTGCTGGTGGGGGCTGGGGCCGTAGTGTTGAGGTCGACCCTCAGCGGCTTCATGCCCGATGTAACGTCGCAGCGCTTTGACGTCCTGTTCTATGCGGCGGGGGTCATCCTCGTGGTGTTCCCGCTTGCGGGACGGATCCGGCGGATTCCGGCTGTGCTGAACCACATCAACCGGGCCTCCTTCGGGATCTACCTGCTGCACTGGTTCTTTATCGAATTGTTCAGGCGGTTCGTTGTGAAGTTCCCCTCGCTGCCAAAGGTTGCCGGAATCCTGATCCTGTTTGTCTCGGCGACTTTGGCCTCCACCCTGGTTACGTACGGTGCCAACCGCTGGAAATGGGGCGCCTTCGTGGTGGGCCGCCTGGGCGTTGATGGGCGAAAGGGCGAGCTTGCGCCCCCGCCAGCGATGCCCGCCGCGGCCAGCAGCCGGTAAGAGGAGAGTGGCCTTCCCACCGGCATTCTCCTGAGCCGCCTCTGGCCGGCCTGGCGCCCCCGCTGGGGGCGACCGCCGCCGCCGGAAGCAGGTGTCGCAGAAGACTAAGCGCCGAACGCAGGACGAACTTTGTCGAACATGGTCGTGCGTTCGGCTGCTCTTTTTTGACCCAACACCAGTCTCCCGCTGTCTGCTAAAATCTCTCAGGTACAGAAGGGATTAACCGACTCGTCTCGGAACTAAATTAATTAGGCATCGCCGTGCCGATCGTGCAGCATTCGTACTCGGAGGTGGCGGGTTTTGATATCAATGAAAATCATCGGTGCCTTCGTGATCATCATCGGTTTTGCGGGTTTCGTGCTAAGCTCCATACTCGACATTGATGCTCGCATCGCCCTCGTCCTGATGTCAGGCGCCGCAGTGCTCACTGGGTACGGATTCATGCGGCTTGATAACATCCTTTCGCGAATGCTGGCAGAAAAGGCGGAGAAGAAGTGAGGTTCGACATGTAGAGAGCGGGAAGGCCCCGCTCTCTATTTGCTATATGCGAGCGGCGGAGGCACGGCTGCGGCCACTGCGGCGCCTCGGAGCAGAAGGGATTATTGACGCGCTCCTCGAAAGCACCGTCTATTGTGCTTATTCATCCCTATCGATAGGCCGAGGAGTGATCCGTACGCTCTGCCCCCGATGCAGGAAATGGTCTCCTGGTGACGGGTTCTGCCTCACCTGCGGCAGCCCGCTCTCCAGTCACAGCTTTGAGTACCCCTTTAACTCAATCATCAAGACATGCGACCCCGAGGACTTTGTTTCACTGAAAGATCGCTTCCGCGACAGGCCAGCCTACAGGCCGCTGCACGTCGTGGCAGAGCAGATCGCCGACCGGGAGTCCCTCGAGATTTCCTCACGAATCGGTCGCCGGTTTCTCTGGTACCTCCTGGCAGTTGCTGCCGTCACTCTATCGGTGCTGCCGTGGGCGTGGGGAAGGCTTGCCATCGTCCTGCCGGTGACGGTGATCGTGACCCTGACTGGGCCCTTCTGCATCCTGCGAAAGTTCAAGTACTGGGCCATCGTATCCCATCAGGTACACATCATCGATCCTGCATGTCCGGACGATCAGACGGAGGCCGACCTCTGCGAGCTGGTCCGGGCCCTAAGCCGGCAAGCGGGCCTCCAACGGATGCCGGCTGTGGGCTGGTACGACAGCGAAGAGGTAAACGCCTTTTCGGCCGGCAGGAACCAGAATGACGCGTTGATCGCCTTCAGCACGGCCCTGCTGCGCCAGATGGACGGTGCGGGTGTCGCTGCAGTAACAGCTCATGAGATTGCCCACATAGCCAACGGCGACATGGTCACCATGGCGCTGGTGCAGGGCACCGTACAGTATATCGCCGGCATCGTGCTTGTACCGCTTCAGCTGGTGGGTCTAGTCTTCTCGTTTTGGAAGCCGGCCAAGATAGCAGTGGCATTTTTGATCGGGGCGATGCGGTGGGTGGTGACGAACATCCTGCTGATCCCGGCCACCCTGGTCGTACGCGCATTCTCCCGGGACCGGGAGTTTAGGGCAGATCGAATAGCAGCCAACCTGGTCAACCCTGAGGCGATGGTCCACGCCCTGGAGGTCCTGGCTGCGGATGATGCGAACCTGCCCGTCGGCCCCGCCAGGCAGTACCTGGCGGCGCTCAAGATCAGCACACCGCCGGCTCCGTGTGGAGAAGTCTTCTCGACGCACCCCAGCTTTGTGCGGCGAATCAGTGCGCTCTGTCTGGGCGATGAGCCTCCGGACACGGGGCGCCTCCGACACTAGGGGGTGCCTTTGCTGGCGCCTGGCGCTTGTTCGCAGTTGCTGGGGATAGGGCTGCAGCCGAGGCTAACAGCGCCCCCAAGGTGGCTTTCCAGGTGCCTGCCGCTTGTTCGCATTTGCTGGGGGTGGAGCGCCCCGTGGGGCTGTGTCCCCTACAGCACCAACTCGAGTCATCCCCCCGGCATCACATAGAGTACAGAAGCGCTTACGCGGCGTCAGGGCCTGCGGCCACCGGGTCGACCTGAGGCAGCTGATCTCACACTCTCGGTTTTCCCGGAAGCCATACTTAAAGACTTTGACCCCTCCTGAGCACGGCTCTGGCGTCACATCGTTTAAGCGTCCCCCGGAGCAAGCTGCAAAAACCGGCCCTGTAGAGGTGACTTAAAGGTGTTGACACCGCCTAAGGAGGCTGCAGTTGTCAAAGCCTTTAAGTAAGGCGACCAACTTAAAGAGGTTGACACCGCTGGGACCCAGAGCACGATCAAACCCTTTAAGTGAGCGCCTGAGCGAGCCCCTCAGCACCTGTGAGCGTGGCTCACTTAAACTCCTTGACACCTAGGCCACGTCCAGGGAATGTCAATTTTATTCATTCTTCACAAACCCAAGTGCTGGGGGCCCTGTCGCAGTCCTCACCATACGGACGACCTTTGCATAGAAGGCAGTCCGCCCAGAGGCCAGAAGGATGACCTGCCCCAGGAGTACTGCGCACGGCCAGCCGTCTCGCAGAATGGTGGCCCTGGCCCATGCACCACCCACAGTTGCAGTGAACAATCGGCCATGTCGCAGAGACGCAGCCCCGGCCCGGGCACCACCCACAGTTGCAGTGAACAATCGGCCATGTCCCAGAGACGCAGCCCCGGCCCCGGTACCACCCACAGTTGCAGTGAACAATCGGCCATGTCGCAGAGACACAACCCCGGCCCGGGCACCATCCACAGTTGCAGTGAACAATCGGCCATGTCGCAGAGACACGGCCCCGACCCAGGCACCACCCACAGTTACAGTGAACAATCGGCCATGTCGCAGAGACACAGCCCCGGCCCGGGCACCAGCGGCACCAGCCAAGGACTCTCTCCATGACAAAGCCCCCCGGCTGCCGGGGGGCCTACTTCACTCGATTCGGTTGGCACGCCTGAAAACCAACGTCACGCAGAGGATGGCCACCGCCGCGCCCACCGAGTCAAGGACGACGTCGCGGAATGCGCCGGTCCGGCCGGGGACCAGCGATTGGTGCCACTCGTCTGAAGCTGCGTAGAGCGTGGCCACCGCCCAGGCCCAGAGGCCCAGCCGCCGGGGCCGGGGAAAATGGGCCAGGGCCGCCCAGGACAGGGCGCCCAGAATCGCAAAGCCCAGGAAATGGCCAGACTTTCGGATCAGCACGTTCAGCGCATCCACCAGCTGCGGCCTTTCGGCCAGGGGCGCCGGAGCCACCTGTTGGATCGCCTCACCGGTACTCTCGCCGGTGAATACCGGATCTGCCGAGACGAAGAAGATCATGCCGCACCAAAGGAGCCAAAGAGCCCACCAGAGTAGTGCACGCCGCGTGAATCGGCCGGGTCTCGTCACAGTGTGCGAGCCACGGCCATCGCCACGGGCCCGCCTTACCATCGTGCGTGATCTCCCACCACTATCATTCTGATCATTTGCCATCTCAGGTTAGTCACATGAGCCTCCGTTAGTTGACCAGATCATCCTGCACGGGTACGGGCCACTGCCGCCGATCGAGTCCCTCAGGTGCCGCGGGTCGGGTCCGTAAACCAGCGCCCGCCAAGGTCATCGCCACGGGGCAGCCGGGCCAGGCGGCACCACCGAGGCCATCACCACGACCGGCCGGCCCAGCAGCGCTGCGCCAGCCCCGACCCGAGGGGGGCCGCCTAATCGGACAGCCCCAGGCGCTGCAGCAGGTCCGCCTTCACCGCCTTCAGCAGCTGTGCCGCGTGGGCCTGGCTGCTTCCTTTCACAGAGAAATAGAGCTTCAGTTTCGGCTCCGTCCCCGAGGGCCGGACCATCACAAAACCCCCGTCGGCAAACCGGTAGTGCAGCACATCGGCCTTCCCCAGGGTCAGGGGATAGGTGCGGCCCGCCGCATTCTCCCTGCCCACCTGGGCGGCGTAATCGTCCGTAAATGCCACCGGAATCCCGCCAAAGGCTGCCGGCGGATGCCGGCGCAGATCGGCCATCAGCTGGGCGATCCGGGCCTGCCCCTCCTGCCCGGGCAGGGTCACGCTGTGGAGGCCCTCCTTGAAATACCCACAGCGCTGCCAGATGGACTCCAGGGCATCCAGCAGGGTGCGCCCCTGGGCCTTGTGATAGGCAGCGGCCTCGGCCACCAGCAGAGAGGCCATCACGCCGTCCTTGTCCCGCACGAAGGTGGCCCCCAGGTAGCCATAGCTCTCCTCGTAGCCCAGGAGGAAGGTGTGGGAGCCGGTCTCCTCAAACTCCCGGATCTTATCGCCAATGAACTTGAAGCCCGTGTGGGTATCCATCAGCGTCACGCCGTACTGGCGGCAGAGGGGTGCAATCATGTTCGACGTGGCGATGGTCTTGATCACCGCCGCATTCTTCGGCAGGGTGCCTGCCGCGGCCTGGCTGGTGACCAGATAATCCACCAGCAGGGCGCCCACCTGGTTGCCGGTCAGGAGGTGATAGCTGCCGTCCCGATCCCGCACCATCACGCCGAGCCGGTCGGCATCCGGGTCCGTGGCCATGATCAGATCCGGCTGCTCCTTCTCCGCCTGCTTCAGGGCGAGCTCAAAGACCGCCGGCTCTTCGGGATTGGGATAGGTCACAGTAGAAAAGTCCGGATCCGGCATCGCCTGCTCGGGCACAAGGCTCACCGGATAGCCGGCCTCCGTCAGCGCCGTCTCCACCGGGACCCGACCAGTGCCGTGCAGCGGGGTATACAAAATGCGGCAGGCCTGGCGGGCCGTCCTGGGCGTGGTGGCCAGAGCCGCCAGCCGGTCGTAGTAGGCCCGGTCGACGCTGGGCGGAACGTCCCGCAGAAGGCCCTTGGCTCGGGCATCCCCCTCCTCCATGGGATGGATGCTGGTGAGGTCCGCGATGGCCATAATGGCAGCCTCGATGGCCTTCGCCCGCTGGGGCGGAATCTGACCGCCATCCTCCCAGTAGACCTTATACCCGTTGTACTCGGGCGGGTTGTGGCTGGCGGTGATGACGATGCCTGCGATGGTGCGGAGCTCCCGCACTGCGAACGAGAGCATCGGGGTCGGCCGGAGACTGTCGAAGAGGTACGCAGGGATGCCCGCCGCGGCCAGGGTGAGGGCCGCCTCCAGGGCAAACTCCCGGGACATGCGGCGGGAGTCGTGGGCGATCACCACCCCCTGGGTCTTCACCTCGGGGCCAAAGGTGCCGATGTAATCCGCCAGGCCCTGGGTGGCATGGCGGATGACGTAGCGGTTCATCCGGTTGGTGCCTGCGGCGATGACGCCCCGCAGGCCGCCGGTGCCAAACTGGAGAAAGCGGTAGAAGCGGTCTTCAATCTCGTCGGGGTTGCCGGCGATGGCCCTCAGCTCCGGGTGGAGCGGGGCAAAGTACGGGTCGGCAAGCCACTGCTGGAACCGGTCGGTTGCGGTGGACAAGCTATCCATCCCCTATACATGTGATTGGCTGATGATGCACTTCGGTACAGCCGAAAAGAGTCCTGCCGCTCAGGGTGCGAGCGGCAGGCGCCATCGACTCTATGATATGGTCCTTTACTCCTCCGGGAACGCGGAACCGAGCCGCCAGGCATCCAGATGGATCAGCCTCACGCTTCCGCCCTCGGCGAAGAGGTCGGTGCCCAGGCTGTCTGGGCTCGGGTAAATCCGCTGGGTGATGTTGATCCGGCCGTGGTCCCCAAAGACCTCCAGAGACGAGCGGTCCAGGAACAGGCGGATCTGCAGCCGGTCCCGGCGGCCCAGTTTCAGCACACCGCCGTACGTCCCGCCGTCCCCTGCGCCTGACCGGCTCCGGTCCACCTCCAGCCGCCCGGTATTGCGGTCGTAGGCGACCACCGTCTCCTCGCGGCCGTCCAGGCTGCAGCGGAGCTTCAACCCAAACCGGCTGGCAGTACAGCCCGCCAGGTCGAACGTGGCGATAATCTCCAGGGCGTCGCCCCGCAGTTCCGGCAGGTAGCCGTGGGTGTCGGGATCGACCTGCAGCCCAACCCAGCGGCAGTGCTGGTAGCGGAGCCCCGACACCGCTGGCGCCGGCTGAAGGACGATGGTGCCGTCGGGCAGGAGGTCCATCACCCGCGGGATCGTCATGGCCCCGGCCCACCCGTGCTGCTGGCTCGGCATGGGCGCTCCCCACTTTTCCATCCAGCCCATCAGGATCCGGCGGCGCTGGCCGTCCCACCAGGTCTGGGGTGCATAGAAGCTGGGGCCCCAGTCAAGAATCTGCCACCGCTCCGGGATGAACCGGCCCGCAGTGTAGTCCATCTGGCCCGTGACGGCCACGGGACTCCCCTGGACCTCGCCGGCAACGCCGATGGGGGAAAGGAGCACGACGTCCTTCCCGCCCAGGTGGAAGAAGTCCGGGCACTCCCACATGGCGCCCTGGTTGCCGTCGCTCTCCAGGGCGATGCCCATGTAAGTCCAGTGGAGCAGGTCCAGGGACCGGTAGAGGGCCAGTTTTCCCCTGCCCTTCTGCGCAGTCCCCAGCAGCATGTACCAAACGCCGTTGTGCAGCCAGACCTTGGGGTCCCGGCAGTCTAGGCTCCCATCAGGGGGCGGAGCCGGCACCACCGGGTTGGACGGGTGCTTTTCGAAGTGGATGCCGTCGGAGCTGACGGCGACGTTGACACTCTGGACCGGAGGATCGCCGGCAACGCCGGTATAAAATAGGTAGAGTTTGCCATGGTGAGCGACGGCGGTGCCGGACCAGCAGCCGGCCGCGTCGTAGGGCTCGCTCGGGGCCAAGGCCACGGGAAGGTGCTCCCAGTGGGCCAGGTCCCGGCTTTTCAGATGGCCCCAGTGCTTGATGCCGCCAGCGGGGTCGTCGGGGTTGAGTTGATAGAAGAGATGGTACTCGCCCCGGTAGTGGATCAACCCATTGGGGTCGTTCATCCAGCCATAGGGAGCTGTAATGTGGTACACGGGGCGGTAGGGATCTTGGCGAAACCCCCGCTGCTTCTTCGTGAGGCGTTTGGTTGCCTCGGCTGCGATCTCTTCGTGGTCAGGCACAGCTTGTCACGCCCCTAACGAGACTAGAAAAGCCGTTGAAACATCCGGCGCCCAGTTCACACGAAAAATTGTCCGCCATATTAGGAAGGGAGTCAATTGGCATTATCGGGATTCGATGACCGGCGACAAACTCCTGCCTGGGTGTGATACAAAAGGTTTCCCCAGTTGGTACTAGATACCTCCTTAGACAGGAATCATCCCTACCCAGGGCGAACAAGGAGACAACATATTGGAGGAAGGTTCTCCCACGGCTCGCCCTCCAATAGCCAGGCAGTTTTGGCAGTCGAAGTCATGAACCTGCTCCAGATGAGGAGGCACTGCTGATGAACCGCATCTTGTCAGGACGTTTCCTTTGGGGACTGCTTCTAGTGCTGGCCGGCGGCTGGTGGTTTCTGAGCAGCGCCGGAATAACGACCATCGGGTTGGGCGATCTGCTGGAGCGGTTCTGGCCCCTAATCTTCATCTATTTCGGCGCTGCGGGTATGGTTAGTGCCCTTCGGACCGGCGCATCGGGCGGCAGGGCCTTTCCCTGGGCCAGCCTGATTCTCAACCTGGCCATGACCATGATCTTTGTAATTGTCCTGGGCAATACAAATGACTGGTGGGATGTGAATCTTTCGGGACTCTGGAAGTTCATTCTGCCTACTGTGGTGATCTTCATGGGGATCACGCTGATGATCGGGCGGCCCCGACTCAGTTCGGCCAAGACCTACGTGGCGATCATGTCAGGATCCAAGGATGTGCGGACGTCCTGGGACGATCTGACGATTCTCAACGTGATGGGCGGTACAGAGGTGGATCTTTCGAAGGCCGGACTGCCGGACCGGGAGGTGTTTATCGACACCTACTCGGTGATGGGCGGCGGCGACCTGTTCGTGCCGCCGGGGGTGAAGGTGATCTGCGAGGCGACCTCCGTACTGGGCGGCGTGACCGTGCTGGGGCAGGAAGCCGGAGGCCTGATCGACCGGCGCGTGATTGAAGTGGGCGAAGGCCCGGTGGTGCGCATGCGGTGCATGTCGGTGATGGGCGGCGTCGATGTGGTAGAAGGGCCGCCAGGGTCCCAAGGTGTGTGAAGGATGCCAACCGGAGAATGAACCAGATCCTGTCATCTGGGTGCTGAACCAGTCATATTGACGGGGACTTCCATACGCGCCCGTTGAAGCCAAGCGGCGACCTCACTGATCCTGCGGTGTAAACCCAGGTCAGGAGGTCGCCGCTTTCTCCGTCAGTCCTTCAAAATGAACAGCACTTCAGAAGCAGAGAGGGTAACCTTCTCCCCCACTCTGCAGACAGCAGGATCAACGCTCGCCCGGGGCAACTCAGCAAAGATGCTGCCAGCTGTCGTCTGCAGCACCAGCCGGTAGTGGGTCCCCAGAAACACCATTTCCGACAAGGTCCCCACCAGCCGGTTGCGCCCCCCTTCACCAGACCGGTCCGCCAGCTGGAAATCCTGCGCTGCGATTACGGCCAGGGCGCCGTCTCCCGGCGAGAACTCTTTCCAGGTCCGGCCCTGCAGCACCTGATCGCCCCACCTGGCTGACACGGTATTGCCGTGGCTCTCCAGGATCTCCACCGGCAGCATGTTGTTGGAGCCCACAAAGGAGGCGACAAAGGCCGAGTCCGGCCGTGTGTAAACCTCCATGGGCGACCCAATCTGATCCACAAGCCCGTGGTTCATTACGATAACCCGGTCACTCAAGGCAAAGGCTTCGGCCTGGTCATGCGTGACGTACACCACCGTAACCCCGGTCTGGGTCTGAATCCGCCGCAGCTCAAAGCGGACGTGCTCCCGCAGCTTTGCGTCCAGGTTGGCCAGGGGCTCATCCATCAGCATCACGTCCGGTTCGATGGCAAGGGCCCGTGCCACTGCAACCCGCTGCTGCTGGCCTCCCGAGAGCATCCTGGGGCGGCGCTGGAGGAAGTCAGCCAGGCCCAGGATATCAGCCAGCTCTTTGACCTTGCTCTCGATGCGGGCCTGGGGCCATTTTCGAATCCTAAGCCCGTAGGCGATATTTTCAAATACGGTCAGGTGTGGGAACAGGGCGTAAGACTGAAAGACGAAACCGCAGTTTCGGTCCCAAGGTGGCAGTTTGGTCACAGGTCTTCCGGAGATCTCGATCGCTCCTGAATCAGGGGTGATCAGACCAGCGATCATCCGCAGCGTTGTGGTCTTGCCGCATCCACTGGGCCCGAGGATACTGACAAACTCGCCCGGCCGGATGTCGATGGAGATCCCGTTGACCACAGTCTGCCCGTTGTATCGCTTGGTCAGATCCCGAAGGACTACTTCTCCTACGTTGCCCATCACTGCACCTCGACTCGTAGCACGTATTCAGCGATGATGGTGAACAGCAGCGAACAGATCAGCAGGACCGTTCCCACAGCGCTGGTCAGCTGGGGAATGCCATACTGGGTGGTCTGGTAGACCTGCACCGACAGGGGAATCGCCCCGGGCTGGATTAGAAAAAGCGTAATGACAAAGTCGTTGACCGAACGAGAGAACCCCAGGAGCCCGCCCGCAAAGACCGCAGGCATCAGCGATGGCAGGGTCACACGCCAGAAGGTCAAAGCAGGCCGCCCGCCCAGGGTGGCCGACGCCTCTTCCAGGGCCCGGTCCAGGCGCTCATACCCTGCAATAATGGACCGGGCGGCGTAGGGAATCACGATGATCGTGTGGGCTGCGATCAGGATGGGGATCGGATGAACGTCCCGCAGGGCAGTGGAATTGACCAGCTGCAGGTAGGCCAGGCCCAGGACCACACCCGGAATCACGATGGGCAGAAGAATCAACTGCCGAATGAACTCCTTGCCGCGGAACTCGCAGCGAGCCATGGCATAGCCCAGGGGGAGACTGACGGCCAGTCCGATCAACACGGCTGGAACGGAGACCAGAACTGTGGTGCGCAGGGCTGGTCCCAACCCGCCGGCCTGCATCGTGTACCATTTCAGCGTAAAGGACTTGGGGATCAGCGTCAGCTGCGGATTGAAACTCTGCAGGAAGACCAGCGCCAGGGGACACAGGATGAAGACCACGGTGAGTGCGACCGCGCACCAGGTGGCTACCCGGAAGAGATTGATCTGCTTCAACCGTTCTCCTCCTTTCCACCCAGCCGCCCCTGCAGAAAGCGTTCCGCCACATACTGCATGACCAGCGAAATCACCAGCAGGAGGACGGACATGGCAGCCGCCATCGGAATGTTGTGCTGCATTCCCTGCGTCTCCTGCATGATCTCCAGCGGGATCGTGGTAAAAGTGGCCCCTCCGCTGCCCAGGATCATCACCACGACCACCAGACTCATGGCGTAGGCAAAGGAGATCAGACTTCCCGCTACGATGCTCGGCAGGGCCAGCGGGAGTACCACCTTGCGAAACGTAAAGAACTCCTTTCCACCCAGCGTATAGGAGGCCTCCACCAGGTTGTAGGAGATGGTGCGGAACCCCGCATAGGCTGTGCGGATGAACATTGGCAAGATAATGTATATCGTGCCTATAATTACCGCAAACCTGGTGCGCACCAGGCTGAGCGACCTGCCGGTAACCATGTCTGCCACGAAGGATACCGGCCCGTTGGTGCTGAGAAAGAGAAACAGCGCGTAGCTGGCCAGAACACCTGGCAGGTAGATCGGAATGGAAACCGTCCACCGCAGCAACCCGCGGCTGTCCCCACCTGGGCAAGCCAGGTAGTACGCGATCAGGCACCCTATCACCACGGAAACGATCGTGGCAACACCGGCAATCAGTACGGTGTTATAGGTGGCCACCAGGTAATAAGAATCATTAAACAGCCTTATATAATTGCTCAGCGTGAACTGCGAAAGCCTCAGCTGGTCCAGGTGCAGCAGTTCAAACTGTAGACTTTTTGTGCTGAGGAAGCTCTTCAGGATGACACCAGCAGTGGGCAAGAAGATGAGCAGTCCATATATCACAAGGAACGGGGCCAGGCACAGCCACGCAACCCTCTTACCGGACGACATACGATCACCTGCTCTGCGGCCGGGGCACGGAGTCAGCCTCCGTGCCCACAGCCTGCCCGTTCGTTCTTACTGCTTGATCGCTTCAGCCAGTTTCGCACACAGCGCCGACAGGCGGGTCTGATCGCCGTCGACAGTCTCAGACCAGTAAGCGAAGTCCGGCGTGTAGGCCATCGCAAGGACCTCGTCGAGGCTGATGCCGCCCAGACCGATGTCCACAAGATCCGTGTTGGTCAGTTTCACCTTGGAGTTGACGGCAACCGAAGTACCGGCCTTGTTCATGATGAAGTCCTGGATGTAGGTACCCAGGAAGAAGTCGATGAACTTGACCGCAGCCTCCTGGTTGGGACCGTTCTTGATGATGCCGAGGCCGTTGTACATGAGGATCGGCCGATCGGGCATGCCGGAACGGACGTTGCCGCCGGCCTGCTGCACCGCCAGCATGATGTGACCGATCGATGCCGGTGCCACATCCACCTCGCCGGAGGCCAGTTCCTGGACAACGGTACCTACAGAGCTGGCGTAGGACGTCGCATTTTCAAACATCTTGACGATGGTTTCGGTCGCCTTCTCCTCCCCATACTGGTCAGCCAGTGCCATCCAGACCCACGCCGTCAGATCGCTGCCGGGGTCCCGCTGAATAATCCGGCCCTTCCACTCCGGCTTGGCCAGGTCAGCCCAGCTGGCAGGCACCTCGCTGTCACTTACATGGTTGGGGTTGTAGGCCAGGTGATAGACGTCGTACCCAAAAATGCCCACGCTCTCCGTCTTGAACCGGTCGTCGACGTCAGCAGCGTTCTGCACCTGATTCCAGGGAATCGGCGAGAGCAGCCCCATATTGTCGAGCTGGTAGAGGTAGCTGCCGCTGCTCAGAAGGAGGTCAGCCCGCGGCGAATCCTTCTCAGCAATCACTCGAGAGAGCATCTCCAGGCCGCCGCCCGAAACGTACTGAACCTCGATGCCGGTCTCCTGCTTGAAGCGGGCGCCCCACTCCTGGAACCAGAGATCCCAGTCGCCGGACCACCCATACACGACCAGTTTGCCGCCGGCCGTCTTTGGCTGCGCTGTTGCGTTGTCGTTATTGGGCCCGGTCTTGCCAGCGTTTCCGGAGCAAGCAGTCGTCAGGATCATGGATAGGAGGACCGACAATAGGACAGATGCCTTTCTCTTCGGATTGCGCAAATCTGATCCCCTCCTACGTGAAAAATCCATCGCAGCGGCTTGGTCCGTGAGGGACTCGTTGCGCATATCGTCGCATACCGTTTTTCGACTTGTCAACGGTTGTTAGTTAAGTGCGAGCCAGGCGATATTTTTAAAGCTACATACTACATCCGCATTGTAGATTGCACTGCTATTAAATAAATCGATTTAGGCATCATACACGTCTGTACTTTCTCTTCAATGATACGCGGCTGCTTCTTGCTAAGTTGGTCAAATTGAAAACGTCTATGGGTGAAGCAAGAGGAAAAACCTCGAGTCCCGTGGTATACTGGCCTCGAGTTCTTTTTTCTCCCGAAAAAAGTTCTGCCCGCACATCACCCTGCGTCAGGTCAGATCAGCGCCATGGCAGCTCCTCTGCTGACAAGATCGTTTAGGAGGGCGGAATGCTAACAGGAAACTCAAACTTAATACGACAGATCAACCAGATGGCCGTCTTGAAACTGCTCCAAAGCCAGGGCCCCATTTCGCGATCCGCCATCACCCGAGCCTCTGGCTTAAGTCCCAGTACTGTTTCCAGTGTCGTAGCTGATCTCATCAAGGCAGGGCTGGTACGTGAGATCGGAGAGGGCCAGTCCCACGGCGGTCGCCGGGCCGTGCTGCTCGAGATTCATAAAACCGGCGGACTGATCATCGGTGTAGACCTGGGCGGAACGAAGATCGCCGCTGGACTGGTTGACTTGACCGCAGAGATTCGGCACCGCATCTGCGTCCCCACGCCCACAAATCCGGATGAAATCCTCCGCCGCGTCCTGGAAGTGATCGCGGAACTGGCTGCCTCCCCCCTCGCCAAGGAACACGGGGTCCGCGGCATCGGCATTGCCTCCCCGGGACTGGTGAGCGACGACGGTGTCGTTGTAAAGGCAGGCAACCTCAACTGGTCGAATGTGCCGCTCCGTGAGCGCGTCACCGCCGCCTTCGGACTGCCTACCGTCATCGAAAACGATACCAACGCGGCAGCCCTTGCCGAAATGTACTACGGGGCGGCCATCGGCGCAGAGAACCTGATTTACATCAGTGTGGGCACTGGCGTCGGCGCAGGGATCATCACCAACGGCCTGCTCCACAGAGGTGCACGGGGCGGCGCCGGCGAGATCGGGCACATGCGCATGGAACGGGATGGCCTTCCCTGCTCCTGCGGAAGGAGAGGATGCCTGGAGACCCTGGCCGGCGGCCGGGCCATCGCCCGCCGGGCCGCTGAACTGCTGCCGCAGTTTCCCGATTCACAGCTTGCGGAGATCCAGCGGGCGACCGGTCACTTGACCGCGAAGGATGTGGCAGAGGCAGCCGACCACGATCCCCTGGCCGCCAAAGTGATGAGCGATGCGGCCACCTACCTCGGCTGGGCCATCGGCAACCTGGTCAATACGTTCAATCCGGAGGTAGTCGTCCTGGGCGGCGGGGTCATCTGCTCAGGCTCCTTCTTCGTGGACCAGGTGGAGCGGGAGGCCCGGGCCGTTACGCTTCTCTCCCATGAGAAGGAACTGAAACTGCTTGCCTCACCACTGGGCGAGACCAGCGGCATCATCGGAGCAGCCTCCCTGGTGGTTCAAAATCTCTTCGCACCAGTAGTCCAGACCCGGTAGCGTATCACGAAACATCACAGCAAGGCTTTACGAGGAGGGGTCAGCCTTGTCCAAGGTCCGTGTCGGCATCGTTGGCGTTGGCTACATGGGAAAGGCCCATGCACTCTGCTACCAGCAAGATCCCCTGGCCGAGGTGACCATGGTCTCGGCCCGCCGGGCCGAGCGCGCGCAGTCTCTGGCCGATCAACTGGGCTGCCGCTGGACCACCGATTGGAAGGAACTGATTGCTGACCCGGATGTGGACGTGGTGGACATCTGCGCCCCCAACCATCTCCACCTCCCCATCGCACTGGCCGCAATTGAACACCGCAAGCCCTTCCTGATTGAAAAACCCCTGGCCCGCAGCGCCGAAGAAGCAAGGGTGATCGTGGAGGCCCAGGAGGCGGCAGGCCTGACTGCAGTCTACGGTGAGAACCTCCGCTACGCGCCGGCTTACGTGAAGGCCAAGGAGATCATCGACCAGGGCGGCATCGGCGATGTCATCATGCTGCGGATCAACGAGATTCACAACGGGCCGTTTCATTCCGACTGGTTCTGGGACGCCGGAAAGACCGGCGGCGGCGCCTTGATCGACATGGGCATTCACGGCCTGTACATGGCCGAATGGCTGGCCGGTGACCAGGTCGAGCATGTCTACGGGGAAATGGGCGTTCTGAAGTGGCATGACAAGTGCCTGAACGGCGCTGAGGACACTGCCTTTGCGGTCCTCCGTTTCCGGAACGGGGCCATGGCTGAGGTGGTCAACAGCTGGGCAGCATCGGGCGGCATCGACGTCCGGATCGAGATTTACGGTACCAAGGGGACCATCTATGTCGACGTTTCCCGGAATGTCGGACTGCGGGTCTACAGCGAGCCCGGCTACGGCCCGCGGCTGGAAGTGGAAGCAGCAGAGCGTCCCCATGCCTCCTCGACCATCGGCTGGAGCACCCCGGTCCCGGACGAATGGCAGGTTCACGGGCACCTCCCGGAGGTACGCCACTTCCTGGATTGCGTCAGGGGTCAGGCAGAGCCTCTTACCACCCTGCGCAGCGGCTGGCGCACGCTGACCCTGGTGGAAGCGCTGTACCGGTCTGCAAAGGAAGGCCGCCGCGTCACGGTAGAGTGCTAGTCTGTAGGAGGAGTTAGGCAATGGACAAGCTGCGGGTTGCAGTCATCGGCACAGGTGCGGTCAGTCAGAAGTACCACATTCCTGGCTTCCAGTCTTCGCCGTACGCTGAGTTGGTGGCGATTTGCGATGTGGACCCGAATCGGGCCCAGGAGGTTGCGAACCGGTTCCATGTGCCCCGGTGGGTGACAGACTGGCATGAGCTGCTGGACGACCGTGTGGACGCGGTCAGCATCTGTACCCCCAACCGGTTTCACGCCGAGGTGGCCATTGCGGCCGCGAAAGCCGGAAAGCATGTCCTTTGTGAGAAGCCGATTGCCATGACCAACGAAGAGGCCAGCGCCATGGTCGCGGCAGCAGAAGAGAACGGCGTCACCCTCATGGTGGAGTTCCCGCTCCTGTTCGACCCGGGATACTGTGCCGCCCGCGATGCCGTGCAAGCCGGGCTGATCGGCGAGGTCCTTACCGTCCATTCCAAGTGGGCCCATCCCGGTCCGCGGTATTACTCCCCTTCCGCTGCGTGGTTCTATTCCAAGGAGGCAGCCGGGGGCGGTGCGCTGCTGGATCTGGGCATTCACTGTGCCAGCTACATCTCGAGCATCCTCGGCGATCCGGTCAGCGTTCAGGGGCTCCTCAGCGCCCGGACCGAAGGACTGGCGGTTGATGAGAACGCGACGCTGCTCCTGGCCTTCCCGAACGGAAAGAGCGGCATTATCGAAGCTTCATGGACCTGCGAACCCGTTGTGGTGGAGACGATCATTCAGGGAACCCAGGGGCGCATCCGCATCACGGGATCACCCGCCCAGGAGGTCGTCGCCTGGACCGCAGGAGCCGTGCCCGGTGTTCACCACCTGAGCTACCCCGTAAACACGGGCAGCAACGATGGTCATTTCCGCTGCGTCCGGTACTTTGCCGAATGTGCGGCAACCGGCAAGCAGCCTGAGAAGGCCACCGGTGAGTACGGGCGCCGCACCCTGGCTGTGTGCCTTGCCGGTGAGGCGTCGCACCAGAAGGGCTGCCGCGTTCAGGTCTCCTACTAACCGCAGGGGTGATTTGCGTGAAGATCGGCTGTACAGCATGGAGCCTGACTCCCAGCTACAATGCCCCCGTTGAAGACGCAATCGATGCCGTGGCCAGCCTTGGTTTCCAGGGCGTGGAGTTGATTGCCGCATCGCGCGAGGCCCTCTATGACTACTACACCCCCTCCCGGTGCGAGGCCCTGGCCCGTCAGATGGAGTCTCTGAACCTGGAACTCTCCGAGTTCGTCGTCTATGCCCATACGATCGAAGGACTGGCCAGTCTGAATGTGCAGGAGCGGGATCGGGCGCTGGTCGACTTTGAGCAGGGGGCTCGCATCGCCGCAAGTCTGGGGACGAGGGTGATCAACACCGTCTCCCACTGGATCCCCGGCCTCAAGGCGCCGGTAGCCTACCCGCCGGGCTACGTCTACATCACCGTTCCCGGATTGACCAAGTTTGAACCGAAGCTGAAGTTTACCTATCCCGATTTTGACTGGGACGAGGTCTGGGACTTTTACAAGGAAAGCATGCGGCTCTGCGCAGAAATCGCCGCCCATTACGACCTGCGCTTCGCCCTGGAAGGCCATCCCCACGTCATCGTCAGCCATACCGACAGCTTCCTCCGCCTTTTCGACCAGGTGCCCCATCCTGCACTGGGCATGAATTTTGACACAGGGATGCAGGCCGATCAGCGGGAGTATATCCCCTGGTCCATCAAGAAGCTGAAGAAGAAGATCTTCCACATGCACGTCCGTGACTCCGACTCTCTGGTGACCCACCAGCTTCCGCTGGGACAGGGCGTGCTGGACTGGAAGGAGATTATCCTGGCACTGCAGTCGGTCGGCTACGACGGCTTCCTCTCGGTGGAGCTGACCAAATACCAGGATCCGGCCACCTACCTCCGCCAGTCCAGGCTTTACCTGGAAAGCGTCCTGGCAGAGGTGAACGGCTAGGATGCCCGCCCAAGAGCGACGGCGCCAGTGGGCAGTACGGGGACGCCTGGTTACGCCTGAGGCCGTGATGGAGGACGGCGTCCTGGCCATCGCCGAAGACCGGATCGCCTGGGTCGGTCCTGCTGAACTCTACACGGGGCCGGCGCCCCTCCAGGTGCCCCCCTCTTGCCTGGTAACTCCCGGGTTTATCGATCTTCACGTGCACGGCGGCGGTGGCGGCTCGCTCTGCATGCCTGACGCGGAATCGATGCGCAGGGCCCTCCGCTTCCATGCGGCCCACGGAACCGTGGGGCTGCTGGCCACCTTCCGAACGGCGCCGCTCACAGAGATGGCAGAAACCCTGGCCGTGGTCAAGGCCGTACAGGCCGAACAAGCCCGCTCAGTCTGCGGGGCAGACCTTCTGGGCGTCCACCTGGAAGGCCCCTGGCTCAACCCGAAGATGGCCGGCGGCCAGGTGGCGGAGCTGATGCGCCCGCCCAGTGCGGCAGAGTTCGACGCCCTGGCCGATTTGGGGCCGGTTCGCTGGGCCACTGTGGCCCCGGAACTGGAAGGGGCAGAAGCCCTTATTCGCCGCATGCGGGAGCGGCACGTCCGGGTTGCGGCCGGGCACACGGCTGCGCGTTACGACGAGATGGCGGCAGCCGCAAGGTGGGGCCTGGACCACTGCTCCCATTTCTACAATGCAATGTGCGCCCTCCACCATCGGGAACCGGGCACCGTGGGCGCGGGTCTTACCATTCCGGAGCTCCACCTGGAGATCATCGCCGACGGAATTCATGTGCATCCGGCCGCCATCCAGCTGGCCTATGCCGCAAAGGGATGGCGCGGAATCAGTCTCGTCACCGATGCGGTGGAGTTTGCCGGACTGCCAGAGGGCCTCTACCGCCGGGGGACGCGCCTGCTGAGAGTGGGATCAGCCATCACGCTGGAGAATGGCACGCTGGCGGGAAGCGGTCTTACCATGAACCGGGCCGTGGGTTTTCTGGTCGATCGGGTCGGCATTCCCGTCAGCGAAGCCGTGGCCATGGCCTCAATGGTCCCGGCAGGGCGCCTGGGACTTGGCCAGCGGGGAGCGCTGGCACCGGGGTACTCCGCGGATTTTGCAGTCCTGACATCCACCTGGGAAGTGACCATGACGGTGATTCGCGGCCAAGTGGCCTACGAGCAGGCCCTAACTGACTGATGCCGAAGCGGCTATATATAATAGGAAGGATCCCCACCTGCTTATTGACAGGTGGGGATCCTTATCCTTCCAGGCGACCTGTCTCCCGCCACTCCGATCCGGTCCGAGGGGTCACCCTGCCGCCGGCGCCCGCAGCAGATCCACCAGGCGGCGAATCACCGCGGCAGCCATCCGGCGGGTTGCTGGATCGCTCGCCTGGAACTGCTCGCCCCAGAACGGGCCGATCAGCTCCAGCTGCGCCGCACGCTCGGCGTACGGCTCCACCCACGCCGGGATCACATCCGGGTAGGCCGCCGCAATCCCCGCCGCCGTTCCGGTCCCCCCGGCCTCCGCCGGCACTGCCCGGACCACCGTGGCAATCAACTCCGCCCGGGTAAGCGTGCGGGACGGCTGGAACGTACCATCCGGATACCCCTGCATCAGCCCTGCCTGGTAGATGGCCGCCACATACGGCCTGGCCCAGGCCGGCACCGCGTCAGCATCAGCGAAGTTGCTCAGCACCGCAGGATCCCCCTCCGGCAGCCCCAGGGCCAGGGTCAGCATCGTGGCCAGCTCGGCCCGGGTCAGGCGGCCCTCGGGCAGGAAGCGGCCCGTCCCGTCGCCGGACAGAATCCCCAGGGTAGCCAGCACTTCGATATCATCCCGGAGGGGATCCGCCTCCAGGTCAGTAAAGCTCGCCGTAACCCGGTAGATCGATGCGCTGGCCACAGCCTCAGTGCCCACCAGCCGCGCAGTGATCTGGTTGAAGCCAGGCTGCAGCGGCACCGGGGCAGCGTAGACCGCCATCGCCTGCGAAGCATAAACCCGGACCACCGGGGTCCCGTTCACGCTGATGTCCACAGCACTGCCCGCCGGAGCCGTCCCCCGGATCATCACCGTCTCCGAACGGGCGGCCAGCGGCAGGTAACCGATCGTGACAGACGCATCTGCCGCCGCTGCCTTCGGGAACGGAGGCACCAGCAGCAAAACCCCCAGAAGAACAGCAAAAAGTACAGGGAAGCTCCGGCGAGTCAAGGAAAACTCCTCCCTCCACTCCGATCTCCCTGTACTTTTTCACTATCGCAATTGCAAATCCTGCTACGACTTACCGGTCCCTTTGGTGATACTCTCCATAGCTGTAATAGTAGTAGCCGCTGTGGGGTTCCGGCTGTACACAGCCCAGCACGGCGCCCAGCACCCGGGCCTGCACGGCCGTCAGGGCCGCCCGGGCCTGAACCACCTGCTGCCTGGCCACCCGCCCGGCCCGCACCACCAGGAGCGCTCCGTCTGCCTTGGGCGCCAGGACGGCGGCATCAGTCACGGCCAGCACCGGCGGCGTGTCGATCAGCACCATTTCAAACCGCTGCTCCAGCTCGTCCAGGAGCGCCGCCATCTGCGCCGAAGCCAGCATCTCCGCCGGGTTGGGCGGCAGGGGCCCGCTGGTCAGCAGGGTGAGGCCCGGCACTCCGCTGGGCTGCAGCGCTGCATCCAGGCCGCCCTGGTTGATCAGGGCGCTCGTCAGCCCCCTCCAGTTCTCCACACCAAAGAGCTTGTGGATGGTGGGGCGGCGCAGGTCCGCATCCAGCAGGCAGACCTCCACTCCCGACTGGGCAAAGGCCACAGCCAGGTTGGCGGCGGTGGTGCTCTTCCCTTCACCAGGGGTGGCAGACGTAATCAGGACAGACCTCAGCGGCTGGTCGACGCCGGCGAACTGCAGGTTGGTGCGGAGGACCCGGTAAGCTTCGGAGGCCGCAGCCTGCGGATCGCGATGGGCGATCAGGGCGGCTTTCATGGCGCCCCGGCTCATCGGTGGGCCTCCGCCGCCTGGCGAGCGGTCTTCCGGCGGGGAGCCGGCTGGGGTTCGGCCACCGCTTCAAAGGCTGGGATGGTGGCCAGCACCGGCAGACCCAGATAGCGCTGGACGTCATCCGGGGTCTTCAGGCTGGTATCCATATACTCCTGCAGGAAAGCGATGCCCACCGCGGCCATAAGTCCCAGCACCAGGGCGATGGCGGTGTTCAGCAGCGGGTGGGGGCTGACCGGTTCTGTGGGCGGCACCGCGGTGTCAACCACGGCCACGTTCTCCACCTTCATGAAAGAGCGGATCTGCTCCTGGAAGGAGGCGGCAACCGCGTTGGCCATCTGGGCCGCCCGGACGGGGTCCGTATCCTTTACGGAAAGACGGATGATTTCGGTGTCCTTCACGGCACTGGCGCTGACCCGGTCCTGGAGGTCCTCCACTACGACACCGGCCAGATGCAGGTCATCGATGACAGACTGCAGGACGGTACGGCTCCGGGCCATCTCGGCGTAGGTCTTTGTGAGGTTCCGGTTCAGAAGCAGGTCGTTGTAGCTGATCTGGCCGGCGCCCCCCTCTTGAATCACCCAAAGCGTGGTGCTGGCCTGATAGACCGGTGCGACCATGTAGCTGCTGAAGAGCCAGGCGGCGGCGCCGGCCACCAGCGGCAGAATTACCAGGAGCCGGATGCGCCGAACCAGGACGTAAAGGAGTTCCCTTAAGTCCAGTTCGATCTCTTCCACTACTATGCGCTCCCCTTTCGGCAGCCCGGCTAGCGTGGGAACGGCTGCTCCGGTAGCCCCGTGGCTTTGCGGCCCCGTCTTTCGGCGGGTGTGCCTTTTTCGATGATGGTTAGTCTTATACTTACTGAAGTACCCATTCGAGTGTAAGAAAGACGCCGGGTCGGTGTCAACGCACCGAAAGGACTAGGGTTAGGCAATGGGTGCCACGGCTGGAAACCCAGCCTTATCAGCCGGAGGGGGCTGGTACGGCAGGAACCGAGTCGAGGGGGCGTCGAACCTTCATCTTTTAGAGGTGAAGGAAAACCATGAGTTGGGCGCAGTCGCTTCGCTACACAGGTCTTGCACTGCTCCTGGCAGTGTTGGTGGTGGGCCCCTTCTTCCAGGGGCTTTTCTTCTGGACGGAACTGCTGGCGGCCATCGCAGTCGTCGCCCTGGGCTTTATTCTGTGGATGGTGGGCCGGCGGATGGCCGGGCTGCCGGCTGGCCTTCCCGGCGGCGTGCCGGGATGGGCACTGCTGGCGCTCCTCGCGTGCTATCTGGTGCAGTTTGCCTGGGCCGTCTATCCCCGGGGGAACCTGGACTGGGTGCTCCGGGCGGCGGCGGCCTGGTTTGCCTACAGCATGGTCCGGGTCGAGGCGGGGCCGCAGCTCCGCCGGTGGCTGGGATGGGGCTTGGGGCTGAGCGCCGTCGGGGTGGCGGTGCTGGGCTTTATGGAGTATACCGGGTACCTGCTGGCCAACCCGGAGCTGGCTGAGGCGCTCTCTGTGGTGGGGCTGCATACCCGGATGTTCACCGTCTTCCAGTATCCCAACACGGCAGCGGCCTTCCTGCTGGCGGCCATGTTTGTGCTGACGGGGCTGGCGCTGGAGGACCGGCGGCCCTGGCGGACGGCGCTGGCGGGGGGCGTTCTCGCCCTGCTGGCCCTGGCGTTCTTCTTCACGCTCTCCCGCGGTGCGGTGGTGATCCTGCCCTTTGGCCTGCTGCTCCTGCTGGTGGGGCTGCCCCGGGGGCAGCGGTGGCCGGCGGCGCTGCTGCTTCTGGCCGCGTTCGTGCCGGTGGTGGTGACGATGAAGCCCATCGGCGGTTATGCTGCGGTGCAGGATTATGTACACGCGTTCCAGTGGACCGGCCTGGGGACCGGGCTGGGCCTGGTGGGCGGTCTGCTGGTGGGCCTCCTCCTGAAGCTCCGGCCCCGGGTGCAGTTGGGCCTGGGGCTGGCGGCCGTGGCGGCCGTGGCAGCTGTGCTGGTGGCGGTGCGGCCTGAGGACGGGTATCTGCCGAAGCAGGCGGCGCGGCTGCTGGACATCAACTTCAGGACGGACAGTGTGGTGTCGCGGCTGACGTTTGACTGGAATGCCTTGGAGATTGTGTCTGATTATCCCCTGGGCCGGGGCGGCATGGGCTGGGAGCGGTCGTACCGGCAGTACCAGGAGATCGCCTATACAGCCAACGAGACCCACAACCACTACCTGCAGACGGCGGTGGAGGCGGGTCTCCCTGGATTGGTGGCCCTCTGTGCTGCGC
>ENA-OWPA01000680-OWPA01000680.1-bioreactor-metagenome-genome-assembly--contig:-NODE-680-length-37912-cov-19.021594_pt1 | contig 37912 bp, 26 predicted proteins | sample MGYA00238139_ERZ651803 | MGnify/ENA primary metagenome ERZ651803 (study PRJEB26909, sample SAMN07631231) | bioreactor metagenome | isolation source: Switchgrass digestor | place: USA: Dartmouth... | reverse complement strand
GGTGACTTAATTCTACCAAAAGAAATCCGACATGGATCTCTTTTATTTAGTTGTTCAATTTGATTTTACAATCAACCTTGGAAAAATATATCCTTTTATTTTTTTTAATGTTTAATGCGCCCGGCAAAGCACAATCCGACGGGTGTAAAGCCCCTCAGGCTAACCATATCCAGGTTACTTTCCGCGTTCGATGAGTGCTTTAACCACCTTTTTGCCTATTACTTTTCCGCGGGATTTTACTCCGAAACAACAGGTATATGGCATATCTTTGCCGTTTCTTGGTCCCGTAACATTCAAAGGCAAAATCATAATTATTGTTAGATTTATGTAAACGGATATTATCGCTTACTGTAATGTATGCAGGCTGTTCTATACCGGGAATCGGCATGTTGTTGCCTTCCGATAAGGCTTGCCTTCAATTATTAATCCTATATTTTAATTTATTTATCTCTATATAGACTGGATTAAGGTTTTTACCGTTTTAAATTATTTTTTATAAATTAGTATGATTTGCTTGATCATAATTTTGGATATTATTATAATATATAAAACTTTGCCGGCAACGGACATATAAATTGTTTGTTTAATAAGATTTGATAGAATTAATGACGTATATTGTTATGGCGAGTGGATTAATTGGAAAGAAAAGTTGAAGATTGTCAAGCAGGAAGGTGTTAAGCAGTGAAGATTGATAAATTGGGCGGATTGTCAGGTATGGCAGGTTTTTAGTTGGAATGTCTGTTAGCCAGAAAGTTTGGTGGGCAGGAATTAGTATATTATTAAGCTATTATAGGAGAAATAAGATAGGTGGAGTGTAAAGTTATGTGGAAAAATAAGATTAAATAGTGTGGAAAACAAGTGAGTGCTGGTTTTGAGGAATTTTGATCCGGACCGGCTGTAAGCCGGGTTCCGCAGGGAGGGGGAAGGACCATGTCATTGATTTCGGTTAATAATTTATCCTTCAGCTATGATAATGCATATGACATGATTTTTGAAAATGTAAGTTTTCAGATAGATACGGACTGGAAATTGGGCTTCATAGGCAGAAACGGCAGGGGCAAGACCACTTTTCTTAATCTGCTGATGGGAAAATACGAATACAGCGGCAGTATCACAGCTTCGGTGAATTTTGATTATTTTCCTTTTGAAGTGGAGAATAAAAAAAGAAAAACAATGGAAGTTGTTAAGGATATTATTGCCCCGTTTAAGGAATGGGAAAAAGAAATGGAGGAATGCCTTCGTAACGGTAATCTGCACAGATACGGGGAAGTCCAGGAACTTTACCAGAAACATGACGGATATATTATTGAAGATTTGATACGGAGAGAATTGGCCAAACTTAATGTAAACGAAGTTGTTCTTGACAGCCCTTTCGATTTTTTGAGTTTTGGGGAACGGACCAAAATAATGATAGCGGCGTTATTCCTGAAAAAGAATAACTTCCTGTTGATTGATGAACCAACCAATCACCTGGATATGGACGGAAGAGAGATTCTGGCTAATTATCTTCAATCCAAAAAGGGATTTATTCTTGTATCCCATGACAGGACATTTCTGGATAAATGCATAGATCACGTTTTGTCAATTAACAGATGCAATATTGAAGTGCAAAAAGGCAATTTTTCTTCCTGGTATCAGAACAAAACCATGAGGGATAACTATGAAATTGAAAAGAACAGGCAGTTGATAAAAGAAATTGCTTCCCTGTCCGAAGCTGCGAAAGCGGCTGAAGGATGGGCGCAAAAAGTAGAATCCTCCAAAATAGGAGAGCATTTGTTTGACAGGGGCTTTGTGGGGCATCAGGCAGCAAAAATGATGAAAAGGGCCAAATCCATAGAAAGGCGGAAACTGGAAGCCATAGAGGAAAAGAAAGGCCTGCTTAAAAATATAGAGCAGGCTGAACCGCTTAAAATGAATGTTCTTCCGTTTCACAAAAAAAGAATGATAGAATTTGAAGACGTAAGTCTGTATTACGTGGACAGAAAAATAGCCTCGGGTATAGAATTTTGCGTTTATAGCGGTGACAGGATGGCGGTGAGAGGAAGGAACGGTTCCGGAAAGACTACGCTTTTCAAGCTTATCCTGGGAAAAGATATTAAATATACGGGCAAGGTTTATGTGGCTCCTGGCCTTAAAATCTCCTATGTATCCCAGGACACTTCTTATCTGGAGGGTACGCTAAGGGATTTTTCGGAAAAATACGGACTGGATGAAACTATTTTCAAGGCGGTACTTCGCCAGATGGATTTTGAAAGAACCCAGTTTGACAAGAATATCAGGGATTTCAGCCTGGGTCAGAAAAAGAAGGTTTTGCTGGCAAAAAGCCTTGCTGAACCGGCACACATTTTTTTGTGGGATGAACCTTTGAATTATATTGATATATTTTCAAGAATGCAACTGGAGGAACTGATATTGACATACAAACCCACCATTGTGTTTATCGAGCATGACGGGATGTTTACGGATAAAGTGGCTACAAAAGTGGTAAACCTCAATATGTAATAATTTTTGGTATAGTTATGGAATGTACGGATGAAAATATCTGACCTGATAAAATAACACCGGCATGTATGCCGGTGTTATTTTATCATGGGCGGTAATGTAAACATTTTTTAAGTATATTTTATATTTCCAAATCCATATGCCCAAATCATCTTGATTCCCTATGCCGGAATAACAAATTAAATTCATAAAGCAAAATTTTCATGGGCTGAATGAATCGTTTCAAAATGAACATAATACATAAGTGTGGCAATTTAAATGTCAGTGATTTTTATCCTAAAGAATTATTTTGCTGGGGAGTAATAATTATGGCAATAGATTTGGGAATTGATATCGGTTCGACCACCGTAAAAATAGTTGCATTGGAAAATAAAAAAACGATTTATCAGGCCTATGAGAGACATTATTCCGATATGACCGGGACCGTGGTAAGAATGATGGAAGAATGCTACAGAGCCCTGGGGGATACGAGATGCAGCGTAAATATCACGGGTTCCGGAGGGCTGTCGGTTTCAAAGTGGCTTAATCTGCCCTTTACCCAGGAAGTTGTGGCGTGTACGAAAGCGGTGAAAGAATATCTGTCCGGAACCGATGTGGTTATAGAACTGGGCGGTGAGGATGCGAAAATAACATATTTAAGAGGTACTGTGGAGCAGCGGATGAACGGCAGTTGCGCCGGCGGTACCGGGGCTTTTATCGACCAGATGGCTGCTTTGCTTAATACGGATGCGGCAGGCCTCAATGAATACGCAAAAAATTACAAGGTAATATATCCCATTGCGTCCCGCTGCGGTGTATTTGCCAAAACCGATATCCAGCCTTTGTTAAATGAAGGGGCAAGAAAGGAAGATATAGCGGCTTCCATTTTTCAGGCCGTTGTAAATCAGACTTTGGGAGGTCTGGCCTGCGGCAAACCCATAAGGGGAAGAGTGGCCTTTTTGGGAGGACCATTGCATTTTTTGTCCGAGCTGCGAAAAAGGTTTGCCGTAAGCCTTAAAGGTGCATGTGAAGAAGTCATTTGCCCGGAAAATGCACAGCTTTACGCAGCCATGGGCGCGGCATTGCTGGGATCAAAGGAGGCTTCCTTATGTTTAAGGGGTCTTTGCAATAAGGCAGGTAAAATAGTAGACAAAAAGGAGGAACATGTTGTTACCTTGCCTCCTTTATTTAAAGATGAAGAAGATTACAAAGAATTCAGGGAAAGGCATGACAAAGCAAGAGTAAAGAAGAAAGAACTTTCGGATTACAAAGGGAAGGCTTATCTGGGGATCGATGCCGGCTCCACCACCACCAAAGTGGTGCTTATAGGAGAAGAAGGAGAGATCCTGTATTCCCATTATTCCAGAAACGAAGGCAATCCCGTCGGAAAACTGGTTTCTATTTTGAAGGACCTTTACGATAAAATTCCCGAGGGGACAAGCATTGTGAAATCCACCGTCACCGGATACGGGGAAGCCCTTATAAAGGCGGCTCTTCATGTGGATCTCGGTGTGATAGAAACCGTCGCTCATTATAAGGCCGCCAGGTTCTTTTTGCCGGATGTGGACTTTATCCTGGATATCGGTGGCCAGGATATGAAATGCTTGAGAATAAAAGACGGTGCCATAACCCATATTCTGTTAAACGAAGCATGTTCTTCAGGATGCGGTTCTTTTCTTGAAAGTTTCGCATCATCGTTGAACATTCCAATAGAGGAATTTGCAAAACAGGGATTGTTTGCCGAAGCCCCTGTGGATTTGGGAACCAAATGTACGGTTTTTATGAATTCCAAGGTAAAGCAGGCTCAGAAAGAAGGAGTCCGTATTTCAGATCTGTCGGCAGGCCTGGCTTATTCCGTCATAAAAAACGCTTTGTATAAGGTTATCAAAGCCAGGAAAGAAGAGGATTTGGGGCGGAATATAGTGGTGCAGGGCGGAACCTTTTATAACGATGCCGTACTGCGGGCTATAGAGCAAATACTGGGAAGAAATGTGGTCCGTCCCGAGATCGCGGGACTTATGGGTGCTTACGGAGCGGCACTTTATGCAAAGGAGCATGAAGAACAGGGGAGTATTAGTTCCATACTTTCAAAAAAAGCCATGGATAATTTTACACTCACTTCATCTGTGAAAAGATGTGGCGGGTGTTCCAATAACTGTTTGCTTACAATTAATATTTTTCCCGATGGCAAAAGATACGTAAGCGGAAACAGGTGTGAAAAAGGAAGCGGCGAGGTTGGCGACGAAGAAGAAAAGCTGCCCAACCTGTATGATTATAAATACGAAAGGACATTTAATTATCAGCCTTTGCCTTTATCTGAAGCCCGCCGGGGTGTTATAGGTATACCCCGCGTGCTGAACATGTATGAAAATTATCCTTTTTGGTTTACTTTGCTTACCAAATTGGGCTTCAGGGTTGTTCTGTCACCTGCCTCGGACAAAAGGATTTTTGAAAAGGGGCTGGAGACAATCCCTTCTGAATCGGCCTGCTACCCTGCCAAGTTGTGTCACGGCCATATATTAAGTTTAATAGAACAGGGCGTTGATACCATATTTTATCCGTCGATCGTATATGAGAAGAAGGAATACCCCAAAGTCAGCAATCATTATAACTGCCCGATAGTTATATCCTATCCGGAAGTGGTGAGAAATAACATAGATGAGATAAAAAACGGGCAGGTAACATTTATTTCTCCATTTTTGTCCCTTGATAATGAAAAAGTTCTTATAAAAAGGATAGCGGAGGAGTTCAGGGATTTCGGAGTTACGGAAAAAGAGGCTGAAGAAGCGGTTTATGCGGCAGTAAAAGAAAGGGAAAAGTATAAAAACGATATAAGGCGAATGGGGGAGGAAACCTTAGATTACATCAGAAAGCACAACAGGAAAGGCATAATCCTTTGCGGAAAACCTTATCATGTCGATCCGGAGATTAATCACGGAATTGCCAAATTAATTCAGTCTTACGGGCTGGCGGTGCTGACGGAAGACAGTATTGCCCATCTTAAGGATATTGATTTTGAGCTGCGGGTGGTTGATCAGTGGACCTATAATTCCAGGCTTTACAGGGCGGCTTATCTGGCTTCCAGGGAACCCAATCTCGAACTGGTGCAGCTTAATTCTTTCGGATGCGGCCTTGATGCGGTGACATCCGATCAGATCGAGGAAATACTGGCCGGTGCGGGAAAAATGTATACCATTATAAAAATTGATGAAGGAAATAACCTGGGGGCCGCAAAAATAAGAATCCGTTCCCTTCTTGCCGCCATGGAGGAAAGGGACAGATACGGCATCCGGCTTGCAGGGAAAGAAATTTCATACAAAAGGCCATTGTTTACAAAAGCCATGAGAAGCACCCACACCATACTGGCTCCCCAGATGGCTCCAATTCATTTTGAGCTGGTAAAGGAAGCTGCCAGGGTAAGCGGCTACAGGTTCGAAATATTGCCGGCTCTTGATAGGGAAGCCGTGGATGAAGGTTTAAAATATGTCAACAATGATGCCTGTTATCCGGCCATAATAATGGTCGGGCAGATTGTCAAGGCTTTAAAATCCGGCTTATACGATATAAACAATACTTCCGTAATATTGACCCAAAGCGGCGGAGGCTGCAGGGCCACCAATTATTTTGCCTTGCTGAAGCTCGGGCTTAAGCAGGCGGGCTTTTCCGACATACCTCTCATATCGGTCAATACCGTTGGGCTGGAAAAACAGCCGGGGTTTAAGTATTCTTACGGCCTTTTAAACCGTGCCCTGCTGGCTCTGCTTTACGGAGACCTGTTTATGAGACTTCTTTACAGGACAAGGCCTTACGAGCGTTTTCCCGGTTCCGCCAATCTGTTACTGGAAAAATGGATGGAGGCCGCAAAAGACAACGTAAGAGACGGTTCTTTCGTAAGATTTAGGTCGAATGTAAAATCCATTGTAAGAGAATTTGACCGTTTGGAAACAAAAAATATCAAAAAGCCGAGGGTTGGAGTGGTAGGTGAAATCCTTGTCAAATACCACCCGACAGCCAACAACGACATCGTAAACATTATAGAACGGGAAGGAGCTGAGGCTGTTGTACCCGATCTTATGGATTATTTCTTATATTCTGCTTTTAATGCACGATTCAGGCACAGATATCTTGCCGGGAAGAAATTAAACGTAATATTTGGAAACTTTGTGATCGGTTATATAGAGGCCTATCGCCGGATTATCCGCAATGAACTTAATAAAAGCAAGCGATTTACTCCTCCCACACCGATAGAAGAACTGGCCGGGATGGCCTCCCGCGTGCTTTCCTTAGGGAACCAGACCGGGGAGGGATGGCTGGTTACCGCCGAAATGATTGAATTCATAGAACAGGGTATCAATAATATACTCTGTGTCCAGCCTCTGGCATGCCTGCCCAACCATGTGACCGGCAAGGGAATGATAAAGCCGGTCAAGGAATTATATCCCTTTGCCAATATAGTACCCATAGATTACGATCCCGGTATCTCCCAGGTGAACCAACTTAACAGAATCAAATTGATGCTTTCCAACGCTTCCGAATAAGGTGCCAGACACTGTAAACAAATTGTGAACTTTGTTCACAATTTGTTTACAGTGCCTGGCACCTGATATTTTCTTGACAATATTTTCAGACGGGTGCTAGTATTATATTCATGAGTTTCATATCAACCACGGAGGAATTGCCTTGAAGAAAATATTTACATATTTAAAACCGTATTATCCGAAGATGCTTGTCGGATTGGTTATAAAGATATCGGGTACATTCATGGATCTGGGGTTGCCGTGGGTTCTGGCATATATTCTGGACGATGTTATTCCGACGAAAAAAATTTCTTTGATATTATGGTGGGGAGCCGTAATGATACTTTTATCGATCGGTGCCAGAACCTTCAACATACTGGCTAACCGTATGGCGTCAAAGGTTGCCAGTGATGCCACCGAAGCCCTGCGTCATGATCTGTTTCAAAAGATCTTAAGTCTTTCAGGCAGGCAACTCAATTATTTTACAATCCCTTCCCTGGAATCCCGATTGACAACTGATACATATAATATCCATAATATGATAGGCATGATGCAAAGGATTGGTGTCAGGGCGCCGATTATTCTTGTCGGAGGAATTATTATTACCAGTACGCTGGAACCCGTACTGACCCTGATTCTTGTAGGGGTATTTCCTTTTATGGCTTTGATTGTATATGTCGTATCGAAGAAAGGAATTCCTTTATATACAAACCTTCAGGAAACAGCTGACAAAATGGTGAGGGTTGTTCGTGAGAATATAACCGGTGTAAGGGTTATTAAGGCCCTGTCAAAGACCGGGTATGAGAAAAACAGGTTTAATAATGTCAATAAAGAAGTGGTGGACAAGGAACTGAAAGCCGGAACAGTTATGGCGGTTACAAATCCGGCTATGAATTTTCTTCTGAATATGGGTTTGACTCTGGTTGTCATAGTGGGAGCTTTCAGAGTAAACAGCGGTGCTTCCGAACCGGGGAAAATAGTGGCATTTTTGTCTTACTTTATGATGATGCTTCATGCCGTAATGGCTGTTACCCGTATTTTTATTATGATTTCCAAAGCAAGCGCTTCGGCCGTGAGAATATCGGAAGTTATGGATGCCGAGGAAGATTTGAAGGAAATGAATATAGAACCGGTTGTTTCGGAATATCATATTGAATTTGATAACGTAAGTTTTTCGTACAGCAAGGAACCTTTTATAAAGGATATAAGTTTCGGCATTAAAAAAGGCGAAAGTCTCGGTATTATCGGTTCCACCGGTTCGGGAAAAACCACCCTGGTGCATTTACTGATGCGTTTTTATGATGTGGACAAAGGCAGTATAAGAATCAACGGCCGGGATATCAGAAGTATCGATAAGAAGACTCTGAGAAGCAAATTCGGCGTGGCATTCCAGAATGACGTGTTATTTGCCGACAGTATATATGAGAATATTAATCTGGGCAGGGGAATTCCAAGGGAAGATGCCATAAAAGCTGCAGAGGATGCCCAGGCCATTTCATTTATAATGAATAAGGAAAATAAACTGGACTATAAACTGGCGATTAAAGGCAGCAATTTAAGCGGAGGACAAAAACAGAGGCTGCTGATTGCGAGAGCCCTGGCCGGCAAACCGGAAATATTGATACTGGACGATTCATCCAGCGCTTTGGATTATAAAACAGATTCCATGCTCAGAAAGTCGATAAGAAATAATTATAAGGATACTACAAGTATTATTATAGCCCAAAGAATAAGTTCGGTAATGAAACTTGACAAGATTCTGGTGATGGAAGACGGACATATGGCGGGCTACGGTAATCATGAAGAATTGCTTAAAAACTGTCACGTTTATCAGGAAATCTACCAGTCTCAGTTCGGACAGTAAATGAAAATCAGGTGAGGTGTAGCTAATGGTAGCAAATCCGCAGGCAGGAAGACCAAAAATAAGTGACAAGACGGATAAACCGAGGGATACGGGATATGTTTTAAAGAGACTTTGGCATTATGTATCCCATTATAAATTGTATCTGATAACGGCCATAGTTCTTACTATGTGCAGCAATATTCTGGCATTGGTAGGCCCGATGCTGTCGGGATTTGCCATAGATGCCATTGAACCGGGAAAAGGCAGGGTGGTTTTTAAGACCGTATTTTATTATGCCGGATGGATGATAGCATTTTATGTGGTATCTTCGGTTCTTTCATATATTCTGTCTGTTTTAATGATTCGGTTCAGTCAAAAGATAATTCATAAAATGAGAGAAGATTTGTTTACCCGCCTTGTGGAACTTCCCGTAAGTTTCTTTGACAGAAACCAGGTAGGGGATATAATCAGTAAATTTTCTTACGATATCGATACCGTCAACACTTCTCTGTCGTCGGATTTGATTCAGATTTGCACAAGTTTTATTACGGTCATCGGGTCCTTTGTTATGATGGTCATCATATCTCCGACTTTGGTACTGGTCATGCTGGTTACTATCCCAATGTCATTGCTTTATACAAGGTATATGGCAAAAAAGGTGCGCCCACTGTTCAGAACCCGTTCCAGAAAACTGGGCGAGCTGAACGGATTCGTCGAAGAGATGGTATCAGGACAAATGACCATAAAAGCATATGCCGCAGAAGATTCGGTCATGGAGAAATTTGACCGGATAAACAAGGAGACGGTCGGTGCTTATTATCAGGCTGAATATTACGGAAGTATGACCGGTCCGACGGTAAACTTTATAAATAATCTTTCCCTGTCCCTTATAACAGTAATGGGGGCGGTTTTATATCTTTTCGGGAAAATGACGCTGGGAAATATATCGTCCTTTGTCCAGTACAGCAGAAAGTTTTCGGGCCCCATAAATGAGATGGCCAACATTATAAGCGAACTTCAGTCCGCAATGGCGGCTGCCGAAAGGGTATTTAAGCTGATGGATGAGATACCTGAACCGGCCGATAAGGAAAATGCGGCTGAACTGACGGATGTCAAGGGAGACGTTAGGCTGGAAGGAGTTTCCTTCGGATATCTTCCGGAAAAACCCGTTATAAATAATCTGTTTTTCCATGCAAGGCCGGGGTGTCTTACCGCCATCGTAGGTCCGACAGGTGCGGGAAAAACGACGATTATCAACCTGCTTATGAGATTTTACGATATATGGGGCGGCAATATATGGGTTGACGAAAATGAGATCAGGGACATAAAAAGAAACAGCCTCCGCAAGTCTTATGCCATGGTTTTGCAGGATACATGGCTGTTTTCAGGGACCATTTTCGATAATATTGCTTACGGAAAAGAGAATGCCACCATGGACGAAGTGGTGGCGGCAGCCAAAACGGCAGGGATCCATTCATACATCATGCGCCTTCCGGACGGCTACAATACCGTTATAAATGAAGACGGCATAAACATTTCCAAAGGCCAGAAACAGCTTCTTACCATAGCCAGAGCCATGCTGATGGACGCAAAGATGCTTATACTGGATGAAGCCACCTCAAACGTGGATACAAGAACCGAAATCAAGATACAAAAGGCCATGAGAAAACTCATGGAGAATAAAACCTGTTTTGTAATAGCTCACAGACTGTCAACCATTCAGGGAGCCGATAACATCCTCGTGGTTGATCAGGGAGACGTGGTCGAGCAGGGAACCCATAAGGAGCTTATGGATAAGAAGGGATTTTATTATAAACTGTATATTTCACAGTTCGAATAATTTGGTGTCAGGTACTGTTAACAAATTGTGAACAGCAAGTTCACAATTTGTTAACGGTACCTGACACCATTTCGAAAAATCCGGGAAACGATATATTCACACATTCAGGATTGAGAATCTCGGTTTCCCCGTCGGCCGTCAGTCCGGCAACGGAAAAAGCCATGGCAATCCGGTGATCGAGTTTGGGATCGATGACGGCTCCGTGAAGCGGTTTTCCGCCGTTAATGACCATACCGTCTTCGGTGGCATATATGTCCGCACCCATGGCGGAAAGATTTCTGACCGTAGTTTCGATCCTGTTGGATTCTTTGACTTTCAGTTCTCCGGCATCTTTTATGACCGTTTTTCCTTCAGCAAAGCAGGCCAGTACCGCAATAACCGGGATTTCGTCAATCAGTGCGGGGATGATGTCACCTCCGATTTCGATGCCTTTTAAATTGCTGTGCCTAACGAGAATGTCGGCATAAGGTTCTCCGCCGTCTTCTTTGACATTGATCAGTTCTATATCGGCTCCCATCATAGTACATACCTTGAGTATTCCGTCGCGGGTGGGATTAATTCCCACATTTTCTATCAGTATTTCGGAATGGGGTACTGTTAAGGCTGCCGCAATCAGATAAGCGGCGGAAGAAATATCCCCGGGAATATTTATCTTTCTTCCTGTAAGCGAAGGGCGCGGTTTTATGCTAACCGTATTACCGGCTGCTTTTACATCCGCACCGAAATATGAGAGCATGAGTTCCGTGTGGTTTCTTGATAAGGCAGGTTCGGTAACGGAAGTTTCCCCATCCGCATAAAGTCCGGCAAGAAGCAGGCAGGATTTGACCTGGGCCGACGCTATGGGAGAATTATAGTGTATGCCTTTCAGCCTGTGATTTTTCGGCCCGTTAATCCGCAGCGGGGCACAATCATTGTGGTTTACGCTTTCTATATCCGCTTCCATTTGCTTTAAAGGAACAAGAATTCTTCCCATGGGCCGTTTTTTTATGGAAGCATCGCCGGTTATAAGGGAAGAAAATGTTTGACCGCATAAAATACCGGACAATAGCCGGATTGTGGTTCCGCTGTTGCCCACATACAGGCTGTCTTTCGGCGGCTTTAGGCCGTCCAAACCATTGCCGTATACGGTAACCCTTTTCTTTTCCGTATCCTGTTCTATATGAATTCCCATCTTGCGAAAACATGAGATTGTCGAAAGGCAGTCGTCACCCATTAAAAAATTGTTTATTTCGGTTTTTCCCCGGGCCAGGGCTCCAAGCATGACCGCCCGGTGGGATATGGATTTGTCTCCCGGAATTGAGAATTTTCCTTTTAAGGGACCTGATTTTCGAATAATCATATGGGCTCCTCTTTGGATTTTATTTTCAAAATATTTTTGGGATATATAAATTTACTTTTAAAATATATGAAATAATTATCTTATGGAATTACCTGTCATATACATGATAATTGTTCCTACATAGCAGTTCTATGGCATCTTTTTCGGATTGTTCGTCATAAAATTCGATATGTAGGACCCCTTCTTCGAATTCCCTGTTATGTATGATACCGATATTTTTTATGCTGATATGATGTTTGGACAATAAGGTGGCAACGGAAGCGATGGCTCCCGCTTCGTCAATAATATCGACAAAGATTTCGAATACTTTGGTTATCAGACCGGTTGCTTTATTTGGAATACTGTTCCGGAATTCGCCGGCCGTCTCAAACATATGGTATAAATAATCCCCGTTTTGCTGCGAAAGGGCGAGGGAGGCTGTACGTAAAATTTCGATATACCGATCCAATATACGTTTGATAACTTCGGCATTTGTCAGGCAAATGTTCTGCCACATCTTTGGGGAAGATGAAGCTATCCTGGTAATGTCCTTAAAACCCCCTGCGGCCAGTTGCTTCATTTTTTCCGATTTATCGCCGGAGTCTCTTATAAGATTTACCAGCGTTGCGGCTATGATATGGGGCAGATGGCTTATGGCTGCAGTTATTTCGTCATGTTCTTTCGGATCCAGAATAATGGGAATCGAGCCTATGGCTTCCACAAGCCTTATAAGGACATCCATTTTGCCGCCGGGTGTTTTGTCGGTCGGCGTAAGTATATAGTAGGCATTCTCCAGCAGTAAAGCATAGGAGTTGCTATAACCGGTCTTTTCCGAACCTGTCATGGGATGTCCCCCGATAAAGTTTTCTTCCATATTAAGTTCTTTTACGGCTTTGTGGATATTTCCCTTCACGCTTCCCACATCGGTTAAAATGCAGGAAGGTTTTATAATGGCTTTTAATTTTGGCAGATAAGATATATTGGCCAGTACGGGAGCGCATAAAAATATAATATCGCAATCGGGAAAACCTTCTTCAAAATTTCCCGTAACGAAATCAAGAACCCCGTCGGACAGGGCTTGTTTGCAGTCATTACCCGGAGGATTGATATGATAATCATAGGCATACAATTTTATGTCGGGGCGGATTTTTCTTATTGCTCTGGCAACGGAGCCCCCGATTAAGCCGAAACCTATGAAACCTATGATTTTTATATTAAAAGAGGAAAAGTCGCTGTTGTTGTCTTTCATTATATCCTCCTAATTACGGTAATGTCATGAATTGAAAAATGTTTTAATATTTTCTGCCCATTAATTTAATCAGCGGTTTCATAGCATTTGCCAATTCGTCAAATTGATCAAAAGATAAAGACTGAGGACCGTCACTTAAAGCGGTGGAAGGATCGGGATGGGTTTCCACCATAAGTCCGTCTGCGCCGGCCGCAACAGCCGCCATGGAAAGAGATTTTACATAAGCTCTTACGCCGGAAGCATGACTGGGATCGACTATAATCGGAAGATGGCTTTTGGCTTTAATGACGGGTACGGCGCTGATATCAAGGGTATTTCTTGTGGCTGTTTCAAAGGTTCTTATTCCCCGTTCACAAAGTACCACATTCGGATTGCCTTCCGCAATGATGTATTCGGCAGCGTTGAGCCATTCGTCGATCGTGGCAGACAGGCCGCGTTTTAACAGAACGGGTAAACCTGTTTTTCCGGCTTCTTTTAAAAGGTAGAAATTCTGCATATTTCTTGCTCCGATCTGAAGCATATCCACATACTTCACGGCAGCTTCAATGGCTTTCTCACTTATAACTTCGCATACAACCGGTAGGCCGGTTTCTTCTTTGGCTTCTTTCATATATTTGAGTCCTTCTTCTTCCAGGCCCTGGAATGCATATGGGGATGTTCTGGGTTTGTAAGCACCGCCTCTAAGAATATGGGCACCGGCTCTTTTTATGGCATGGGCCGTCGCAAGAAGCTGCTGCCTGCTTTCGACGGCGCAGGGACCGGCCATTATGACAAAAGAATCTCCGCCGATTTCCACGTTCCCTACTTTTACTATTGTGGGTTCCGGATGAAATTTTTTGTTGGCAAGTTTATAGCTTTCCGTAACTGGAACGATTCTATCCACATCATCATAGATTTCCAGGTTCTGATCCATCAATTTTGTTTTATCACCGATTACGCCTATAATTGTAACTTCACGACCGGTGGATATATGGGCCTGTAACCCTTTTTCCTCTATGATTGATTTTATCCTTTGAATTGATTCAGGTTTTGCATTTGGTTTCATTACAATGATCATATGCATACTCCTTTATTTACCTTGATACTTCCGGTATCGGTACATTTGACCGGTTTTTAAGTACGTTCGGTATTTTGGTCAGATTATACTCTTAATCAAATCCGATGTCAATACTTTGATTATTTAAAGCGTTACGGTTTAAAGCGATACAGTTTGAAACGCATTAACTATTGATATATACATAAGCAGATTAGTAAAAAGTGTAAAAATCTGTGCGCTTATTTAATTAAATAAGACAGTAAAAATATATAAATTAAATTTTCAATTAAATCAAATAACTATATAATTTTTGAGAAAAATAGAGCAAATATCTGTAAAGCCGCTAAAAATATAATAAATCAAATAACTTTTGAATCAAAAATCGGCAAATCTTTGTTAAATAATCAGTATAAAACTATTGTAATCACTATGCAAATTTAGTAAAATAGACTAAGAGGTATAACTGGGTAAGAACATAGAAGACTGGTTTATTACTCTGCTACTTACTAAATAATGTAATGGAGGAATATGGTATGAATGTTTACACTTCTGAAAAAATACGTAATGTTGCACTGTTAGGCCACGGGGGGTGCGGCAAGACCACATTGGTCGAAGCCATGGCCTACACAACCGGAATCATTAAACGCCAGGGAAAAGTCGAAGAGGGCAATACTATCAGTGACTACGACAAAGAAGAACAGAAGAGATTATTCTCAATAAGCACCACTGTTGTACCGATTGAATACGAAGGAACAAAAATCAATTTCCTGGATACACCCGGTTATTTTGATTTTGTCGGTGAAGTGGAGGAAGCTTTGGCCGTTGCCGATGCGGCTGTTATAGTTGTATCCGCAAAAGCCGGTGTTGAAGTGGGTGCTATAAAAGCGTGGGAATATTGTGAGAAACATAATGTGCCGAGAATGTTTTTTGTTACTGACATGGATTTGGAAAATGCCAATTTTAGTCAAGTAGTGGAAGATTTAATAGGTCTTTATGGCAATAAAATTGCACCTTTCCATCTGCCGATCAAAGAGAACAACAAGTTTGTAGGATTTGTTAACGTTGTAAAGATGGCCGGAAGAAGATTTACAACCGGAAGCAATTACGAGGAATGTGAGATTCCCGACAGTTGCAGGGAAACTCTTGCAAAATTCAGGGAGAGTTTACTGGAATCAGTAGCCGAAACCAGCGAAGAGTTAATGGATAAATACTTCAGCGGTGAAGAATTTACCCAGGATGAAATCTCCCACGCTCTCCGGGCCAATGTAACGGACGGTTCCATAGTTCCTGTTCTTATGGGTTCCGGTTTAAATGCCCAGGGAACCACAATGCTTTTGCAGGCAATAGTTAAATATTTCCCGGATCCCACAAGAAAGACGATTATCGGTAAGAATGTTTCAACAGGTGAAAGTTTCGAAGCAAATTACGATGTGAAAAAACCGTTTACCGCAAGAGTATTTAAGACAATAGTCGATCCGTTTATCGGCAAATTCTCATTGTTTAAGGTTTGTTCCGGAATACTCAAAAATGATACTCCTTTATACAACACCAATAAGGATGCCGATGAAAAAATCAACAAGATTTATATCCTCAGAGGAAAAGAGCAGATTGAGGTAAATGAACTTCATGCGGGTGATATCGGTGCATTGGCAAAACTTAGTGTTACGGCAACCGGTGACACCCTTGCGACAAAAGCCGCTCCGGTTCAGTATGATCCCATAGAAGTATCCAAACCTTATACCAGCATGAGATATAAGGCTAAGAATAAGGGCGATGATGACAAGATATCACAGGCATTGGCAAAATTGATGGATGAGGATCTTACCCTGAAAGTTGTAAACGATATGGAAAACAGGCAAACCCTGCTTTACGGTATCGGCGAGCAGCATCTGGAAGTTGTGGCAAGCAAACTTTTGAACAGATATAAAGTTGAAATTGAAATAAGCAAACCCAGGGTTCCTTACCGTGAAACTATAAGGAAGAAAGTCAGCGTCCGCGGCAAACATAAAAAGCAAACCGGCGGTCACGGCCAATACGGTGACGTTGTTATGGAATTCGAACCTTCGGGTGATTTAGATAAACCTTATATCTTTGAGGAAAAAATATTCGGCGGCGCCGTACCTAAAAACTATTTCCCTGCGGTAGAAAAAGGCATACAGGATTGCGTTCAGAAAGGACCTTTGGCCGGTTATCCAGTTGTAGGCCTTAAAGCGACTCTGGTAGACGGATCTTACCATCCGGTGGATTCTTCCGAAATGGCGTTCAAGATGGCTACTTACCTGGCATTCAAACAGGGCTTTATGGAAGCTTCCCCTGTATTGCTGGAGCCTATCGTAACCGTAAAAGTCGTAGTTCCGGACAAATACACCGGTGACATTATGGGCGATCTCAATAAGAGACGCGGACGTATACTGGGAATGAATCCTGTTGCCGGCAAGAAACAGGAAATTGTTGCCGAAGTACCTCTGGCCGAATTATACGGTTATTCCACCGACCTTCGTTCCATGACCGGCGGTATCGGCGAATATTCCTATGAGTTCGCAAGATATGAACAGGCGCCCGCAGACGTACAGCAAAGAGTGATTGATGAAAATGCCAAGGAGGAGGAAAAAGAGGCCTAAGAGATTTCTAATAAATAAGATTAATATATTTAATAAGTAACTTACTTGTAAACCGGAATCTCGTTTGATAAAATAAACACATGAAAAGACATTGAATATCGGGATTTCGGAACAATGATATTACAAATTGACATCTTTGCTACGGTAATAACGCTCCTAAATAGTGCCAATTCAATGGTATATTTGGGAGCGCACGTTTTTTTAAACCGGTATCCTGATTTTGGGAAAACATCTATGTAGGGTAATAAAAGGAGAAACCTTGCCGGTTTTCTCTTTAAAATAAACTAATCAAAAAGGAGAATAAATATGGAGAAGTTTTTTAAGCTTAAAGAGAATGAGACAACAGTTACCAGAGAAATCCTTGCCGGAGTAACTACTTTCTTTGCGATGGCTTATATTATTTTTGTTAATCCGGGAATGCTTTCACAAACAGGTATGCCGACGCAGGCTGTCTTTTTGGCAACAATTATTGCATCCGTAATCGGTACCTTAGTAATGGGATTGTTTGCCAATGTCCCTTATGCTCAGGCTCCCGGCATGGGACTTAATGCTTTTTTTACCTACACAGTATGCGGACTGTTGGGATACACATGGAAACAGGCATTGGCTATGGTATTCTTATGCGGTGTAATTAATATCCTGATTACCGTAACAAAGGTACGTAAATTAATTGTAAAGGCTATTCCGGAGAGCCTTCAGAATGCCATTGGCGGAGGAATCGGTATTTTTGTAGCCTATATAGGTTTATTGAATGCCGGATTGATCAATTTCGCTTCAGGCGTTCCCGAGCTTGTTCAATTTAATACCAAGGGAGTTATATTGGCATTAATTGGTATTATTCTCACTTTTGTTCTTCTTGTATTAAAAGTTAAAGGTGCTATCTTCATCAGTATTATTGTTACAACAATTATCGGAATACCTATGAGAGTTGTTGATTTATCTGCCGTAAGTCTGGATGCCGGTGTCGGCGAGGCATTTAAAGAATTGGGACAGACTTTTGGAGCAGCATTCAGCAAAGAAGGTTTGGGCTCATTATTCAGTGATGTTTCAAAATTACCGCAGGTTCTTATGACCATATTTGCTTTCAGCTTATCCGATACATTTGATACCATCGGTACATTTATCGGTACAGGAAGAAGATCCGGAATATTTGATGAAGAGGATGAGAAAGCACTCGAATCCGGAAGCGGATTTAAGTCAAAGATGGACAAGGCCTTATTTGCAGACTCTATAGCAACATCTATCGGTGCCATATTCGGAACTTCCAATACAACCACATATGTTGAAAGCGCTGCCGGAATCGAAGCAGGCGGACGTACCGGTTTAACTTCCGTCGTTACAGCAATATTATTTATACTTAGCATTTTCCTTTCTCCGGTTATAGGTATTGTTCCGTCAGAGGCAACGGCTCCCGCTTTGATTGCGGTAGGTGTTATGATGCTTGCAGCCTTTAAGAGCATTGACTGGACGGATCTTGACGAAGCTATTCCCGCATTCTTTGCATCCATTTTCATGGGCTTATCCTATAGTATTTCCAACGGTATTGCCGCCGGATTTATTTTCTACTGCATTGTTAAGATCTTAAGAGGAAAAGCAAAGGAAATCAATCCTGTATTGTGGGTGGCTTCCATATTGTTCATATTGAACTTTATCGTTCGTGCAATCTTATAATTATATAATCATGAATATATAAAATAAAAATGCGTCCCGGCTGAGCAAAAGCCGGGACTTTTTTTGGGGCTCTATGTCAGGAGTGGGGTAAAATGATTTTTATAACCGGAGGGATATATTTTCTCCGGTTATTTTTATGATAAGGCTAACATAATTCTGTTTCTGAAGCTCACAAAATTTCTATATCCATATGCTGTTCTTTTAAGGTTCTTTGCCAAGAGTTGGGGTAAAGTGATTTTCATAGCCGGAGAGTTTTCTCTCAGGTTATTTTTGATAAGGCGTTAGTGTATGGATAATCAAATGAATTCAATTATGTATTTTGACCATATACCCAGCATGGCTAATAACGGTTCAAATTCTTTCCGCTTACTGACCTGCGCAGCATAAATTTAATTTCAAGCGCTTCATTTCTTTTTTTTCTGTCACTTGCATAAAGAAACTTATAAAACTTTTCTTTCAAATGGTGATGTTAAATAAAAATCTTTTAAGTATCTGGTTTGCGCGGCAAAACAAGGATGTTTCGCCCTTTAATGCTTATTTTTGGAACGGAATTTAATAGGCAATATGTTTTTGGCGATACGGAGTTCGTGAACGAAATGCAAAAACTGAAAGCATTTATGAATGTTCGCAATAAAGTGTCAGAAATTATAATGAAATAATAATTGACTTTATAATATTCTTTCTGTTTAATAAGTGAGAGTTCAATGGAAAAGACAGTTTTTTGGGGAGAAGAAACAAGTTCAGCTGCCGTGATCACAGTGTCACAGTAAGATATGGAATGACTTACTGTGACAGAAAATCACGCAGCTGTTCTTTTTAATATTTAATAGGAAGTGATTTCGCAATGCAGTTTTTAAAGAAATTCATATTATTCTTCTGCGCTATTTTTTTCTCCTATGGATAAAAGCAGGTTGAGAATAATACCTACTATAGCTGCCGTAGCTATTGCAGGGAATTTAATGCCGAACATGGGGATCATACCGTCGCTGTAAGCAAAGTGTCCGCCAAGTCCGATTATAAGTATTACAGCAATTACGGCCAAATTCTTTGATTTGAACATATCTACTTTATTATCCAGTATAATGGCAATTCCCTGAGCGGCAATTACGCCAAACAGGTAAATCGACAGACCGCCTATTACTGCCTTCGGTATGGAATATACGGCATTGATAAGCGGTGTGAAGCATGAAATAATCATTGTTATAATGGAAGCTGCAATTAATACCGGAACGGAGAATACTTTGGTAATTGCCATGGTACTTAAGTTTTCGCCATAGTTTGTACCGGCCGGTCCGCCTATAAGTCCCGCTATTATATCACCCAATCCGTCGCCGATAAGGTTAAGTCCAAGTTTATCCGAGATGTTGTATTTCTTTCCTGATTTTTTCTTCTTTGCCAGATCATTTACGTAGATATCCAATTGATACAAGTGGGCGGTGGATTCCGGAATGGTTGCTATTGCAATCGGCATTATAGCTGCAACAGCCTGCCATGAAGGTTTCGGAAGAGTGAATTCAGGAAGACTGAAAACGGAATTGGTTTCCTGAGCATTGAAGCTGACAAACGGGATATCAAAGATAAAACCAAGTATTAATGCAGTCACATATCCTGTCAAAAGCCCAAAAAGAATAGGCAACTGACTAAGTTTGCCCTTCAAATATACTGAATATAGTATTGTTGATATGAGAGTTACAATAGCGATAATCCATGATAGATTATTTACAAGTCCGGATGAAATGGCTTCGTGGACAGTTGAAGAAAATTTTTCGGGTGAAGCATTAATATTGTTGATAAATGTGGTTCCTGAAGCGTCATCAAGAGCGCTGCCTGCCAGTGATAATCCGATAATGATGGCGATACTGCCAGTAACCGTTGGAGGCAATATCTTATCTATTGTTTCCTTTCCAATCTTTGAAATAATTAAACCTGCTATAATCGATACAAAACCGCTTAAAACAATACCAAATTGTGCAACGGAGATCATTTCGTTAAGTCCGTTTTTGGCAATTGCTTCAGCGGTCATTATAGAGCTTATAGCTGCGATATAGGAGAAACTGGAACCATAATAAAGGGGAATTTTTTTACGAGTAATAAGAAGGAAACAGAGGGTTGATAAACCACTGGCAAAAATGGTTGTAGAAACGTGAAACTGAGTGATGATAGCAACTAAGACAGTTGCCGGAAACATTACCACAATTTGTTGGAGCGCAAAAAAAATGAGTTCCCAAAATGGTGGTCGCTCGTCTGGTAAATAACCGATGGGTTCTTTTTTAGTTGTTGACATACTTTCTACCTCCTGAAATTTTTTTTATTTTGACATATTTCCGTTCGTTTGTAAAGGGGCAAATGAAAAGAAGATACATTTAGTTTTTTTTTAAGATTTGAACATATAATTTGTATATTTTTTATAAAAAAACTGATTATTGATAAATCAGTACAAAAATAATAATTAACGTCCATAATAATTCTGATTAATTTTAATTTCAGGTTACTCTGATTAACTGATATATATTCATATCCTTGAAAAGACTGATTGAAGGCGGGCAGATGGGATATGGGAGCAAAATGAATGAATAAAAATTTCCAAAATGAAAAATAATGTTAAGTGATCGGATTTTATATCTGAAATCTAAACCAAGATTTCCGATATTTATAGTAAGCATTAGCTTGGCACGATCATACATATATGATATAATGTCCTAGAGCGATTTAATTGGAGGAATACATGAGGCATATTAAAAAATTTGCGTTTACACTTCAGGGGTTTACGGGGACGCTAAAACGTTTTCCTGTTTCGATACTTTTCTTTATTCTTTCAGCAGTTATTACCTCGTATAGTATAAGTGCCGGATTTGATGACTATTATTTTAAGTTTTTGTTTTCCTTTTTAATCGGAGCGGCAGTTTTTATGGTACTGCAGCTTTATATTGAACGTTTTGCCAAATCGAAAAAAGCCCGGTTTTTGGCAGGTATAACTGCTGTTTCGGCGGCCGTGGCTTATTATCTGATATTGGAATTTACCAAGGACGAATTGGGTACGGATACGGTTATCCGGACAGTGGTTCTTTTGTTTGTACTGCTTATATCATTTATATGGATTCCGGCTGTAAAATCAAAGTTTGATTTTAGCGACAGCTTCATGGCTTTTTTTAAAAGTTTTTTTACAGTAGCCTTTTACTCGGGTGTCATGTTTCTGGGAATAGCTTTGATATTCATGGCAATAGATATGCTTATTGTAAATGTAGACAGTAAGGCATACAGCCATGTTCTGAATATAATTGCCTTTGTTTATGCGCCGCTGCATTTTCTTTCGTTAATTCCTGTTTATCCGGGTTTTGCCCAAAACGGAAGAAAAGAAATAAACGAAAATACGGATGTTAATGTTATTGGGGAAAATATGGACGGAAGGCTTAAAAAAGCCATCGAGCCTTCAAAATTTCTGGAAGGCCTGGTTTCATACATTATCATTCCGATTACCGTTGTCTTTACTTTTATATTGCTCCTTTATATTGTTCTTAATATTACGGGAGATTTTTGGAAAGACAACCTGATGGAATCCTTGCTAGTGGCGTATTCTATAACGGTAATAACCGTGTATTTGCTGGCTTACGCAATTAAAAACAGATGGGCCGGATTTTTTAGAAAAATTTTTCCGAAGGTTCTTATCCCCGTTGTCCTTTTTCAAACCATATCGTCGGTTCTGAAAATCGGGGAACTGGGAATTACAGCCGGCAGATATTATGTCATAATGTTCGGTATTTTTGCAACCGTAACGGCCTTTATCTTCAGTATCAGACCTAAAGGCAGGACTAATATAATCGCTCCGATATTGATTGTATTGTCCCTTATATCCGTAATTCCTCCGACGGATGCATTTTCCGTAAGCAGGAAAAATCAGATTAGCCGGTTAACAAGGGTGCTGGAAGAAAATAATATGTTAAAGGACGGGCAAATAATTCCGAATGCGGATATTTCACAGGATGACAAACGGGTTATAGTAAATTCGGTCCAGTATCTGAACCGGATGAATTATGCAAAGGATATAGGCTGGCTCAAGGATTACAGCAGGACTTATGATTTTGAAAAAACATTCGGGTTTCCTCAATACGGCACGGACATTAAGGAACCCACTGTTTTCAGGTTCTATCTTCCGACGGGTGTGCCGCTTGAAGTTTCGGGATTTGATTATCTTGTCGAAGCGGAATTTTACGGACAGGAGCAGCAAATGTCCTATGAGATTTCTTTCGGAGAAAATAAAGAATATTTACTGACCCGCATAAATAACGGCGGTATAGGTGAATTGCTTCTGACAGACAGCGGAGGAAATGAACTTATCCGTTTCCCTTTGGATAATGTTTATGAGAGATATAAAGACAGAGATGAAAATACGATAGAATTAACCCCTGACGACGCAAGATTTATTACAGAGAATGAAAAGGCCGTACTCTGTCTGGTTGCAAAAAACGTAGACTATGAGGAATGGGATGACAGTGTATACCGGAATATAGAGGCATTGGTAATGATAAAGATTAAATAGGCTGATTTATTATAAAATATTTTCTTTTACGGGGAAAAGATGAAATATCGGAAAGGTGATGAGCTATGAAGGTTTCCACAAAAGGGAGATATGGCCTTCGGGCCATGATCGATTTGGCTTTGTATTCAGGAAGCGAATCCGTACCCTTAGTAAGTATAGCCGAAAGGGAGGATATTTCCAAAAGTTATCTTGAACAGGTATTTTCCGCTCTGCGTAAGGCCGGTTTGGTTAAAAGCATAAAAGGGTCCCAGGGCGGATATGTGCTTGCCTATGATGCAGGGGAGATCACCGTGGGAATGATACTGAGAGCACTTGAAGGGGATTTGTCGGTTGTCCCACAGGAGGATGAAGTTATAACCAACCGGATTGAGAGCTATGTAAGGGAAAACATATGGAATAAGATTGATGAAAGGGTATTTTCTTTTATCGATAATTATACGTTAAAAGATATCGTAGAAGATTATCTTAAGAGGGATCCGGCTCCGATGTATTATATATAATTACTTCCATTATCCGGGAAAATTATAACAGGGACATTTTGCAGATTTTTATCCGCAGGATCCTTCGGAGCTTACTGTGGGATAAAAAGATTACGCAGAATTAAAATATTACATAAAGCGGCAGGCCGGTACGGCATACGATTAATATTTGCCTGCATACGGCCGACTGGCAATAAACACAAACGTAAGCCTTTTTTGTGCAATAGTCTTTCCTCATATATATTGAATAAAAATACAAAAAGAGATTTTAAATTATATTTGTTATTGACATATGGGATAGTATGTTGTAGACTAATAGCTACAAAAATTTAATACAGTATAAACCTCACTGAACCGGTGAGGTAGAGGCGCGGTATTTAACAGTCCCTAGTGGAGCCTGAGAAGCTATGAGGCTAGGGAGAAGGAAATATCGCCGAAGCTTATAATATACTCAGTATTATATGCTGGGCCTGCAGTTAAGAGCTGCAGGACTGTCTCATAAAGCATCCCGGCTTTATGAGTTGCGCTATCTCATTGAGGGGACGGGAGGACTATTGCGTTTAACTAACCTGAGATAGTTCTCAGGTTTTTTTATACAATAGGGAATTCCTCCGAACTTCCTGTAATATATGATGTTAACAAGGATGCGCACCGGACGCTATAAAGTTTTGCATAAAAAATCAAATAAAGTATAAAAAATCAAATTAAGTTATTTCCCGTTCATCTTGCCCTGAACGGGAGTTTCGCCCGGTTAAGCTCCTTGAACGGACAGAAAATTATGTTTGTCTGGAATATAATTAGCGGACAATTTTTACAGGACCTTGATAGGATAGGTATAGGGGATTGGTTGAGGACAAATACAAGCAAAAAAAGAGGAGGAATTGTATGAGAAAAAAAGCGGCATTACTGGCCGTATGTACGGCGATGATTATGATTATGGCCGTAGGTTGCGGAAAAAGCAAAAAAGAATCAGACAATACTTTCAAGGTTGGTATGGAGGCGGATTATCCCCCGTTTAACTGGACACAAATTGGCGATTCCAACGGAGCGGTTCCCATTGACGGAGCCAAAGAATATGCCGGAGGGTATGACGTAGAGATTGCAAAAAGGATAGCCGAAGGTTTGGGCAAGGAACTGGTTATTGTAAAGACAGACTGGGAAGGGTTATTACCCGCTCTTGTATCGGGAAAGATTGACGCCATAATAGCAGGCATGTCACCTACGGAAGAACGGAAAGAATCCATTGACTTTACCGATAACTATTATGAATCCGATCTTGTAATGGTGGTAAAAAAAGGCGGCCCCTATGAAAATGCCACCAAACTCTCCGATTTTGCGGGAGCGAAGATAACCGCCCAGCTTGGTACCTTTCATTATACCGTTATTGATCAGATAGAAGGCGTGAATAAGCAGACGGCCATGAACAATTTTACCGCCATGAGGGTTGCGCTGGAATCCGGAGCGATTGACGGTTATGTATCCGAAAGGCCGGAAGCCGTAAGTGCCACTACAGCCAATTCGAATTTTGCAATGGTTGTTTTTGAAGACGGTTTTGTGACATCACCCGATGATACGGCGGTGGCTGTCGGTCTTCGTAAAGGCAGCGATTTACTGGACGATATCAACAAGATTTTGGGGGACATTTCAAAAGAAGAACGGATCCAATTAATGGATGATGCGATTAAAAATCAACCGGTTGCAGGAGAATAGAGACAATTATCTGGAGGCTGTCCCGGGAAATTCATGGAAGAAGGGTGGCCTCCGGTTTTTATTCAGAGAAAATCCGCTTGAATTTTTACCGATGAATAAAAATGTGGGGTAAAAATCCCGCCAGGTTGAGTCCTTTCGTACAGTACATAAGTTATCCCGTGTCCGCCGATATTGGAGTCTTGATGAATTAATATTCAAATTATTTGCTGCGGGCCGAGACGGTAATTAGTTTCAGGTTTGATACAGATATAATACAGATAAAAATGTTTCAGTTTTAATACAGATATATACAGATAAAAATTTAAGAACTTTATTATTTATAATTATAAATATAAACTTATATTGATTATAAAAAAACGATATGGTATTTTAATTCATATGGTAAGTGTCGGTTTAATAGCATCAGATTATTATTGAAAGGCTTGGTGTAACCCAAATGACATGGAAGTGGTTTATTAAGATTATTGTTGAATATTGGCCGATGTTTCTCAGGGGAGCGGGGGTAACCCTCTTAATATCTATCATAGGTACGGTTATAGGATTCATTATCGGTCTTATTATAGGCGTAATTCGTACCATACCGGAACCCGATAATGCTGTGAAAAGAATCATTCTAAAAATAGTAAATGCCATTCTGACGATTTATGTTGAAGTGTTCCGCGGAACTCCCATGATAGTACAGGCTATGGTTATATATTATGGATCGCTTATGCTTTTTAACATAGACATGAACAGGATGTTTGCGGGTATTTTTGTTGTATCAATCAACACCGGTGCGTATATGGCCGAGATAGTACGCGGAGGCATTATTTCCATAGATAAGGGACAGTTCGAGGCGGCCCACGCCATCGGAATGAATCATGTTCAGACAATGATATATGTTGTATTGCCTCAGGTGGTAAGAAACATTCTTCCGGCCACCGGCAATGAATTTGTTGTTAATATTAAGGATACGTCTGTACTTAACGTTATATCGGTTACGGAATTGTTCTTCCAGACAAGTTCCATAACGGGAAATGTGTTCCGTTTCTTCGAACCATTCCTGATAGCATGTATTATATATCTTATTATGACTCTGACGGTTACGCGGATATTGAGATGGATGGAGAAGAAAATTGACGGACCTGAGCACTTTAATGTTATTCCGGGAAATCAGATGCAGGTGGCAAGACCGGAGGATTTGATAAAGAAGGCCGGTCACTAGGGCTTAGGCTAAAGGAGGAAAAATAAGTTGGAGAATATTGTTGAAGTCAGACATTTGAGTAAATGGTTCGGATCAAACGAAATACTATCGGACATAAACTTTACCGTAAAAAAGGGTGAAGTTGTATGCATAATAGGGTCATCCGGTTCTGGAAAATCGACTCTTTTGCGTTGCATTAACTTGCTGGAGAAACCTACCGGAGGAGAAATTATATACCGTGGGAAAAATATACTGACAGAGAAAATGAATTTATATGAATACAGAACAAAGATGGGAATGGTATTCCAGCAGTTTAATCTGTTCAATAATCATAATGTTCTGAGCAACTGTACCATAGGTCAAATAAAAGTTCTGGGCCGTAAAAAGGAAGAAGCCGAAGAGATCGCCATGAAATATCTGAAAGTTGTGGGAATGGATCAGTATATCAATGCCAAACCGAACCAGCTTTCGGGCGGACAAAAGCAGAGAGTGGCCATAGCCCGTGCATTATCCATGGAACCGGATGTTATGCTGTTTGATGAACCTACATCCGCGCTGGATCCGGAAATGGTCGGCGAAGTCCTGAATGTCATGAAAGATTTGGCTAAAAGCGGATTAACCATGCTGGTCGTAACCCATGAGATGGGCTTTGCCTCCGAAGTGTCGGATAAGGTTGTATTTATGGACAAGGGTGTTATAGCAGAAGAAGGTACACCGGAGGAGATATTCAACAATCCAAAACAGGAACGTACAAGAGAATTCCTAAAAAGGATTATTGGAAATCAGCAGTAATAATGTGGCAATATGCAGAACGAATAAATAATAAATTGTAAATCAGGCGTTAAGCGATGAAATAAAATAATAACACTGCTGTGATTTGATTGTCATTGCCGGACAAATAATGCCCGTAATACGGGAAATGACCGTTTATGACAATCAAATTACAGCAGTTTTTTATGACAGATAATTATTTTTATTCTACTTTCTCATTTTTATTTTTCCGGCACATCATTCCTTACAGGCATTTCTACAGGAAAAGAGGGGATGGCGGACGGAGGATTTGGCTGTACGATTTCCGGAGTCGATTGACGTGCGTTATCGTTATCATTTCTGTCTTTTGTGTTATTATCATGGTTTTCTCCGGTCCTTTTTTTGGGTGTCGCTTTATTGTCATTATAATTATCCATAATTGCTCTCCTTTCTTTAAACACAAAAAATAACATTGTTAAATTCCCTTTATTAGTGTGGGTAAAATCTTATGAAATATTCCAGAATTAAGATAATAAAAAACATAAAAAATGGATATTTTATGCCGTAATTAATATATTTGTAATATTATTTTTAAAAATTCGCAATAAAATTTGGACCTTAAACCGACAATGAATCTGAAAAATTAAAGAGGCAATAAAATTGGAATACAATAATTTACATATCGCTGAAATGCTTGCAAATACTGTATTTGTGCTTTCAAATTAAGTAATATATTTGAAATTATATTGGAAAAAATCAGTAAATATAATGCAATAAATATCCATTAATTTCCCAATTATTATGCCAAGAACCATTATTTTACGGTTGAAGCGGACTTTCTACTATGGTAGTCTAAGAGGGCAGCAAGACAGATACCAAATAGGAGGTAGAAATAATGAAAAAAATAATTGTAGCTTTATGTTCACTGGCGTTGTCATGTGCAGGCACTTTCGGCATTAATCAGCTTGTTCCAAAAGATCAGTTAATCATAAATCAGAATATTGAACAGGCAGATACAGTACAGGATGCCGATGAAACGGAAGATATGGTCGGTTTGCCTGATGACAGGGAAACGACTGAAAAGAACGGAAATGCAGAAGAGAAGAATGACGAGGTGGAAGCGGCTGCCCCTGAAGCTGATAATACAGATAAGGAGAAAACAAAGAAAATAAGCAAAACAGAAGACGATAAAGCAGAAAATGCCGTTAAAAATACGGATAAAGCATATACAAATACTAAAACATCTAAAAACGCCGATAAAACATATTCAAATACAAAAACGGATAAAAAAGCAGATACTGATAATAAGAAAGCTACCGGTTATAATGCCGGCAGCGGCAATAAATCGGTTGAAAATAAAACCAATTCAAATACCGTGGAAAGTAAAACGAACGGTAATGTGAAATATATTTATAAGAACATCGATTTATCCGGCTGCAATTCGGCACAGGAAGTTGTGGAAAAACTGCAGCAGAACGGATATAAGAACATTAATGGTGACAATGTTAACAGCATAAGCTCGCTGAAGGATATCCTGTCCCTGATTGAACAGAAGAACTCCAATGACCGCGGGCAAAAAAACACAACAACGAACAAAAATAATACAACCACAACAGCAAATAAACCAGCTGCAACCACACCAAAAGAAACGACTTCAACAAAGACTAACGAAACAGCATCAAATACCAATAATACTTCTCCGGCTGCCAATGCAAACACTTCAGTAAGCAGCTATGCAGAAGAAGTTTTAAGGCTGGTCAATATTGAACGTTCAAAAGCAGGGCTTTCTTCTTTATCAACCACTAATACGTTGAAAGCCGCCGCAGATAAAAGGGCGCAGGAAACAGCAGTATCCTTCTCCCACACCAGACCTGACGGTTCAAAATTCTCAACAGTATTGCAGGAATACGGCATTTCATACAGGACTGCGGGAGAGAATATAGCATACGGTCAGCGTACACCGCAGGAAGTGGTAAACGCATGGATGAATTCTTCCGGTCACAGAGCCAATATATTAAACGGTAACTTTAATAAAATCGGTATAGGCGTATACCAGAAGAACGGAGTAATATACTGGTCACAGTTGTTTACAAACTAGACAAGCATAAGGAGGCAGCTTAAATTGGCTGCCTCCTCTGTTTGTTAAACGGGGACATTTAAAGTGTAACCTTCTTTCCGGTTGTGTGGGCATACTATCTGCTTTCTGTTTAATCTATTTCTCTGATATGTATCATATAAATTAATCCCATTTTCTGATAATAAGACTGTCAGAACGGTTCATCCTTCGATTCTCGGACTGGCCGGATCGCAGTCCGGGCGTCTTGTCACGCCTGCCGTTTGGGATAATTTCCATAAATAATAGCATTCTTCCCTTGCCATATGATCGGCCATTAAAGGGAACAGGTTTCCCAAAATTTGTCCGTTTATTCTCTGATCCCGGATTTCAGCCAAAAAATCCTTAAATAAAGTAATTATTGTTTCCACCTCTTTATTTAAACGATCCAGGGCAGGAAAATTATTAAGCTGTGTCCGGATATATCCGTTCATTATGGTTGATTTGAATAGCAGGTCTATGAATTGGGACTCAAAATAACCGCTTTTGTCGATCAAATCCCTTTCAACGGGGTCAAGATTGGAAGCTATGGCAGCGGCATGACCGGCTGCATCAGCCAGCCACAAAAGATGGTAATGGAGAGGGTGGAACAGTATGGAGTCTTTTGCCTGAAGTAATGACAATACGGTAAGGTATTCTTCCAGTTCATTAAGCATGTCGTTAATAAAGGTTGAAGAAAGATGAATTCTAATCTCCGAGCTTAAAGTGTGGGACAGAAGCAACAGCAGAAATTCACGAAAATTAAGGGTCAGCTGATATGCTTGTTTTGTAATGTTTTCAAGTTCATCATAGCCGGACGCAGTGTTTGCTTTTTCAAGCAGCTCGTCATAGTCTATTATAAAATCCTGGACTCTTTGGAGATATTCGATTTCATTGGGAGCCAGTGAAAAGAATATAAATCTTGCATGGTCGCCCATAACCTGCAACCAAAATCGATGTTCAGACAAGATAATGTCATGCAAATTGTATCCGTCCATATAATGCCTCCCGCATATTCTTTACATTATGTATATGCTATGCATTTATATCTTAGAGCATCGTGAATGCCATATTTAATTTTCTTTTTTATTGATTATTCTCTTATGGAACCAAAATATCATTATTTCGTCTAATTAATGTAAGCGCTTACAAAGACTTATTTGGCAGGAGGGAAAATATGATCAGAAAAAACATAATAAAGGCTCTTGCATTGGGTTTATGCATATCATCTTTATGGGCAGGGGCCGCATATGCACAATCGGGAGGAGGAGTTTCCGCGGCATACGGCGGGGCGGAAGAAACCCAGGATGCAACATTATTTGAAAAGCAAAGAGAAATAGATGAATATTTGTTTGTCGAACACTCAGATTTGACGGAAAAGATGGGCTTTTCGGTTATATATACCGGAGTGGCCGACACTTATGTAGAAATAGGCATAACTCCGTACAGCGACGGTAATGCCAAAATGTTGTATGACCTGTTTGGATCCGATTTGGTGAAGGTTGTTGAAACTGAAATGGCGGTTACTTACCAGGCAAAAGAAGAACCTGATTTTGCGGAGAAAGATGTGCAGGACAAAGACGCACGGATAACGGATACAGGCAAAGACACTCCGGTATCAGCGGATGCTTCAGACGGCGTTTTGATGAGAGGAGAGGAAACCGGCGGCAATACCGAAGATGAAGAGCTTAGGATTCAGATAGAATCTATTCAGGAAACGGAACCTGACAATTTGACGGAAACCGGTGAGAGCTCCGGAATGAAGGAAACTGTCGGAAATATTGACGGTTCGGAAAGTACGGATATAAAAACTACAGCCGCTCAGGATGATTTGGTTACAATAACTTCAACCGATAATAATGGAAAGAGAGATTTTACAATACCTGGCATTGTTTCGGCGGTGGCCGGATGTATTATTGTGATCGGAGGAGCCGCCGTTGCCGTAAAAAAGAAGAAAACAGGAAAAGATAACTGATATATCGCCACATGATTTAAAGCCAATGGTATGAACATATAATCCATTGGCTTTTCTGTGTTTGGTCCTGGAAATTAAAGAATCAAATTAATATTTACAAAATATGGATATTAATTGTATAATGTAAAGAAGAAATATTATTTTCGGAATACCACGTTATAAGAAAATTGAGCAAAAGACTTATTTAGGTGTTATAATAGAAAATATTGATATAGATTAAAATGAAAAAATATGGGAAAATTAATAATTGGGTATCAACAACCGTATAGAAAGAAGGTATGCATTATGAAAGTTAAGGTATACGAAAATGCCGAAACTTATTTGGCCGATAACGAGACGGTTTTGTTGGAAAACGAAACAGTCAGCCAATTGGTACTGTATAACGCATATCTGAGCAGGCAGGGTGACGGAAATGACGGTATTTTGCTCGGTGTGGTAAAAGACAATGATAAGATAATTTTGCATTTCAGTAATATTCCGGATGCCAATTTGGCTGTTTATGTTCAAAACAGCGAAGGAGACATAAGGGAAGCGGCCAAGGTTCTGGCCTATTACATGGCGGATAATCGGATAAGTATGGGAGGTATTAATGCCAAACAAGAAGTTTGTGAGGCTTTTATAGATGAATACAGAAAAAAAGTAAAATGTACCTTTGTGGAAAGAATGGCAGTGGATATCATGGAAATAAGGCAGGTGAATGAAATCAGGCCTGCCGAAGGCAGGACCAGATTGGCATTGCCGCATGAAGTAAAAATGTTGACGGATTGGCTTATTCAATTTCAGATAGAGGCTCTGGCAAAGGAAATCGATTATGAATCCGCTTTAAATAAAATATCAAGAATGATAGACAACAACAGGCTTTATGTCTTTGAGGACAATAAAGAAAACGCCGTTTCCATGGCTGCCGCGACAAGGAATCTGGCTCACGGAATTGCCATAAGCTATGTTTATACTCCTGAAGAATACAGGGGCTTCGGTTATGCGGCTACAAATATATATAATATAAGCAAAAAATATCTGGATGAAGGGTATGAGTTTTGTACCCTGTTTGTGGACAAGAAAAATATGATTTCAAGGCGTGCCTATGAAAAAGTCGGTTACAGAATGATAGATGAGATGTATGAATATAAATTACTTCAGGTATAACCATAATATATTCTGAAGTAATACATAACGGGGTTGTCACATTATATGCGATGCGGATAAACCACAAATCACAGCTGTATATTTGCAACGGTGTGTGATAATATCTGTATCCTTTATTAATAATGTGACGGCCTCTTTTTATTCAATAGGAATTTATCCGAATCCCATAGAATAAAAAGTTCCGCCAGGATAACTGATTACGCGATACTAACATGCCGGCACCGATAGAGTAGGCGTAATATTTTTGCAGGCGAAACTGTTTTATTTGAATAAATTGTTTTATAATTTGATTTTAAGAAAACCGGATAGTAAAATGGGCTTGTGATGGACTTTTGGATAATACTGTAGCGTGAATGTTAAAAAAATAGAAAGGGGATATAATTATGAAGAAAATTCGGTGGGGTATTCTTGGAACAGGTTCTATTGCAACTAATTTTACTACCGCTTTAAAATCCCTGGATGACTGTGTCGTGGGGGCGGTGGCTTCAAGAAGTTTAAACCGTGCCGAAAAATTCGCAAAGGATTTTCGGATTGAAAAGGCATACGAAGGTTATGAGGCACTTATCAAAGCCCCGGATATTGATGTTGTATACATAGGGCTTCCTCATACGGAACATAAGGAAATGGCCAAACTGTGCCTTGAAAACAGGAAAGCGGTCCTGTGTGAAAAACCTATTACCATTAACAGTAAGGATACCGCGGAATTAATAGAGATTGCCGCTGAAAATAAAGTATTTTTAATGGAGGCCATGTGGACGAAATTTCTTCCGGCAACGCAAAGGGTAAAAAAATGGATAGACGAAGGAAGGATAGGAAAAGTACTTAATATAAAAGCATCTTTCGGATTTCACAATGAATTTGACATAAACAGCAGGCTTTTTAATCCGGAGCTGGGAGGCGGCGCGCTTCTTGATGTAGGCATATATCCTGTAACCTATGCCACATATCTTTTAAACCGGCTGCCGGACAAGATACTTAGCAGTGCGGTTTTGGGCAAAAGCCGGGTCGATGAGCAAAACGCCATAATATTCCACTATAATGACGGAACAATAGCAATTCTTGACAGCGCGGTATCGGCTGAAACAGGTATGAATGCCGTCATTGTCGGTGAAAAAGGGTATATAAAAGCGGACAAATTCTTTATGGCGGATTCCGCCTGCCTGTATGACAATGATCATCAATGCATGGATTCGTTTAAGGAACCGTTTATGGTAAACGGATACGAATATGAAGCTGCAGAAGTAAACAGGTGCATAAGGGAAGGATTATATGAAAGTCCGGTCAATCCCTTAAAAAGCACTCTTGATATTATGAAACTGCTGGATGAAATCCGGGCCCAATGGGGACTTGTTTATCCTTCGGAAAAATCCTGACAAGCCAATTCACAATTTCGACATAGTTAATTGTTACTATAAAATTGATAATTCTGATATTGCCGGAGGTGTCCAATGGAAAAGCTGAAGATACTGGTTGTAGATGACGAAAGCAGAATGAGAAAGCTGGTAAAGGACTTTTTGGTCCGTAATAATTATGATGTTCTCGAAGCGGAAGACGGAGAGCAGGCCCTGGATATATTTTTCTCCAATAAAGGCATAAACCTGATTATTCTGGATGTCATGATGCCAAAAATGGACGGCTGGCAGGTATGCAGGGAAATAAGACAGTATTCGAATGTTCCTATCATAATGTTGACGGCCAAAGGTGATGAAAAAGACGAACTTTTGGGTTTCGAACTTGGCGTTGATGAATATATATCAAAACCTTTCAGCCCTAAAATTCTGGTGGCAAGGGTTGAAGCAGTGCTGCGCAGAACAGCCGGGCTTGACGATGAAGTTATTGAAATAGGAGGAATAACGATTGATAAAGCCGCCCATCAGGTCAAAATAGACGGAGTCCCCATTGATTTGAGCTTTAAAGAATTCGAACTTCTTACTTATTTTGTAAAGAATAAAGGAGTTGCCCTCTCGAGGGAAAAGATTCTCAATAATGTTTGGGATTATGATTATTTCGGTGATGCAAGGACCATAGATACCCACGTAAAGAAACTGAGAAGCAAAATGGGGGATAAGGGCAAATATATAAAAACTATTTGGGGACTTGGTTATAAATTCGAGGTGGATGAATGAGACACTCCATAAGATTTAAACTGACGGCACTGTTGGTATCGTTAATGACACTGACCATATTCATTACATGGTTTATAAACCGAACATTTTTATCGGATTATTATCTGCATTGCAAAACGGATACATTGGAAAATGTTTTTAATGAAGTAAAGAAAATATATGCGAAAAATAAAGAAGATATTTTTTTGTCCGAGGATGAAACCGTATTAATGGAAAGACTGTCATCCAACAGTGATGTTAACATTTATGTCCTGAGATCCTTTGCCGGGGCACCTCTTTTCAGTTATCCCCATCCTGACGATTTCGGCGAAAGGGAACAATATCAGATTCAGTCGCTGATACGGGACTATATGAGCAGAAACAGCAAAAAAGAAAACAGAACGTTAATAGAAGAGAACGGCGATTATATTATCTATAAACTGTACGACAGCCGGCTGGATGCCAATTACCTGGATTTGATCGGCATACTGGAAGGCAATAAGGTGGTTTTCTTAAGATCCAATTTTGAAAGTATACAGGAAAGCGTTACTTTGGCCAACAGGTTTTTGGGATATGTGGGTCTTATAGCCGTGGGTATAGGAATAGCCGCGATGTTTGTAATAAGCAGCCGGTTTACTAAACCGGTTCTGGAACTGGCGGACATTGCAAAACGGATGTCGGAACTGGATTTTGAAGTTAAGTATCCTATAAACAGAAAGGATGAAATAGCCGAGCTGGGAGCCAGTATCAATACTTTGTCTGATAAGCTGGAAAAGACCATATCGGAACTTAAGAAGGCAAACAACGAACTTCAGAATGATATCAGGAAGAGAACAGAAATTGATGAAATGCGTAAAGAATTTCTTTCCAATGTTTCCCATGAACTGAAAACACCGATTTCACTGATTCAGGGGTATGCCGAAGGCCTTAAGGAGAATATAAATGAGGATGAGGAAAGCCGTAACTTTTACTGCGAGGTTATAATTGACGAAGCCCAAAAAATGAATCAGATGGTTAAAAAACTTTTGACTTTGAACGAGCTGGAATTCGGAAACAACCAGGTGAATTTTGAGCGGTTTGATATTGTCCAGTTGATAAAATCCATACTTATGACTACGGAAATTTTATTTAAGCAAAAGAATGTAAACCTTCATTTTGAAGAAAAAGGCCCCATATATGTATGGGCGGACGAGTACCTGATAGAACAGGTGGTGACAAATTACATCAGCAATGCCCTCAACCATGTAAGCGGACAAAATATAATTGAAATAAAGCTTATACCCAGGGGCAATGTATTGAGGGTTGCGGTATTTAATACAGGTGACCCCATTCCGGAAGAAGAACTGGATAAGATATGGCTTAAATTCTATAAGGTTGATAAAGCAAGAACCAGGGCATATGGCGGAAGTGGTATCGGACTATCCATAGTAAAGGCTGTTATGAATTCCCATAATAAAGCATGCGGCGTCATCAACCATAGTACGGGTGTGGAATTTTGGTTTGAGGTGGATATGACCTAAAAATACTAAATTGTTTTTGTTGATGAAGAGCAAAAATAATGGTAAGATAATAATGGAAAATTAACAGCTAGAGTACGGAAAAATTCCGGAGATTGGGGGCTAATGAGGTGAAGAAATGTTTTTTATTAATTATATGTGTTTTGGCAATCTCATTAACTGGATGTGCAAAATATCCTTTATCGGAAACAGAAACTGATTCCGTTGCGGAATATATGGCAGGTTTGTTGTTAAAATATAATAAGAATTATTCCGCATCTTTGTTAAGCTATCATGAAACAGATGAGACTGCCGATACCGTATCCGAAGAAATTGAAGATGTATCTGAAGAAAACGAAAAAGATATAAATGTAAAAGATATATCAGAAGAAGACGTAGAAGAGTCAACAGCGGTTGTGTCCGATAAAAGCCGGAGCGTCGACGAAGAAGATTATGTAGTTGACGGTGAAAGCAAAAACAAAGATATTGAATATACTTTGCCCGAAATTTTGGAAACACCGGATTTTGATATTCAGTATGCGGGATACCGGTTAGCGGAAACATTTCCGGAAGACGAATCTGACGGTGTATTCGTTATTGACGCAAAGGAAGGCTATAAGTTTTTAGTGGTTGAATTTTCTGTTGAAAACATAACTGACAGTGATAAAATTTTCGATTTAACAAGCTCGGATGTTATTTACAGGCTTGATATAGATAAAGAAACTACATACAAGCCTCAATCGGTTTTGTTGGATAACAACCTTTTATTTATCAATATGAATGTTAAAGCAGGGAAGAAGATATCCGCAATACTGGTATTTGAAATACCGAAAGATGCGGATATGAAAGAGATTGTTCTGAATGTATATAATGAAGAAAAATTAAAGACAATAGAGATTAAATAAGTAGGGGTTAATAATGGTATACATAGAAAGAAAACGCACATTATTTTTTGGATTGCCGTTAAGCTACACAAAATATACAATATCGGAGGAGAAGCTGACAATCACATCCGGATTTTTAAGCATAACCGAAGATGAAGCATTTATGTATAAAATTCAGGATGTCAGATTGACAAAAAGCTTCTGGGAAAGGATTTTCAAACTTGGTACCATTACTTGCTATACCGGTGATACCACCCATCCCAAACTGATACTGGAACATATCAAACGGCCGGGAATTATAAAAGATTTTATTCTATATGCCTCCGAGGAGGCCAGGAGAAAAAGAAGGACCTTAAGAGCCATGGAATTGGCTGCGGAAGATGTAAAGGATTATAAATGAAGGAAACGGGAAAATGCAGAGTATAGAATGATTACTCTGCATTTTTTTATTTAAAGGGGTATTGCGCCTGTCGAGATATAACGAAAAGGCCGGCCAACAATGGTGCGGCATAAGTTCCTGACCAAATTCTTATTTTAATAAAAAAATTAATTGACTTATTATTGCGATTATGATAATATATAACCCGCGTCACGTTCCAAAGAAAAAGTATTAATTGATTAAAAAATTGATTCAATTTCTGGTTGACATAATGAACGTGATGTGATAAGATAAAGTTCCGCCGATGACAAGGGGCAACCACTTATAAGAATGGCTAATAAAATTTAAAGAAAATAATAAAAAGTGGTTGACATAAAGAGATGTTTGTGATAGAATAACAGACTGTCGGCGGCAAGAAAAACCGACAAAAAATACGAAAAAAACGTATTAATTGACGAGAACCTTGATAACTGAACAGTGAAACAACCCTGAAAAATTCTAAGAACCTTTGGCGTTAAGCCGAGGGGAAGAAAATTCGGAATAGCGAACGATAAGCTTGAGTTTATCGAGAGATTAGGATAAAAACTACAACATGAGAGT
>ENA-OWPA01000679-OWPA01000679.1-bioreactor-metagenome-genome-assembly--contig:-NODE-679-length-37943-cov-13.712988_pt1 | contig 37943 bp, 33 predicted proteins | sample MGYA00238139_ERZ651803 | MGnify/ENA primary metagenome ERZ651803 (study PRJEB26909, sample SAMN07631231) | bioreactor metagenome | isolation source: Switchgrass digestor | place: USA: Dartmouth... | reverse complement strand
TCCATATACTTCTAAATCCCACCCAACCCTTGCTTCAAGCCACTTTACCGTCTATATAGCACTGTTATCGTCTCCACGTGAGGCGTATGTGGAAACATATCCATACATTTAACTTTTTTAACTTTATATCCTCTTTCCTCAAAAATAGGCAAATCTCTCGCCAGTGACCTTGGATTGCATGATACATAAATGAATTCCTCTGGCTCAAAGTCTATTATTTTGTGTATAGCCTTTGGATGAATACCATCTCTTGGCGGGTCAAGAATTATTAAATCAGGCTTTTCTTTGAGCTCTGACACCTTTTCCATAACATCTCCTGCTATGAAATAACAGTTATCAAGTCCATTTAGCTTTGCATTCTCCTTTGCCGCTTCTACAGCTTCTTCAACTATTTCTATACCTACAACTTTTCTTGCTACATTCGCCATAATCTGGGCTATTGTACCAGTTCCACAGTATAAGTCATATATGACCTTGTCTTTTTTATCTCCAGCAAAATCTCTAACTATGGAATACAATTTTTCTGCGCCTAAAGTATTAGTTTGGAAAAATGAAAATGCTGATATTTTAAATTTTAGTCCTAGTATTTCTTCAACTATATAATCTCTTCCAAATAGTATTCTAGTCTCATCACTTTGAACCGTATCTGAAAGGCTGTCATTAATAGTGTGTAAGAATCCTACTAGCTGTCCTTTAAAATCAACTTCTTTAAGCTTATTGATGAGTTCGTCAAGATTCAAGTGCTGCTGTGATGTAGTCACTAAGTTAACTAGAAGCTCTCCTGTCTTCATAGTCCTTCTAACTACTAGATGCCTTAAAACACCTTCGTGATTATTTTTATTATAAAAAGGCACACCTTTTTCTCTAAAATATTCTAATGTATTAGTCAGCACTTTAATAAAATCTTCATCTACTATTTTGCACCCATCTACTGTAACTATCTCATAAAACTTACCTTTCTGATGCATACCAAGAGCTAGCTCTCCACCCTTTTCCACATCACCAAAAGTAAACTCCATTTTATTTCTATAGTCATATTCTATTGGACTTGGTTCAATGCCTAGATATTCAAAGTCATTAATCCTTGCATCCTTTAATAATTTTAATACCTGTTCATTTTTAATTTTTAGCTGTTCTTCATATGATAAGGTCTGATATGAGCATCCTCCACATATGCCAAAATGCTTACAAAATGGCTCTTTCTCTATAGGTGCTCTTTCTATAACTTCTAATATCTTCCCTTCAATTTTGTCTTTTCTTTTCTTTGTAATTCTTACTTTTACCTTCTGCCCTTTTATAGCATTCTTTACCTCTATACTTTTGTCTCCTACCCTAGCTATTCCTTTATTAGGAAACTCTATTTCGTCTATATAAACCTCTAATATATCATTCTTCTTTATAGCAATCTCCTCCTATGTATAACAATAAATTATCATATAATATTATATAATAATATCTCTAAAAGCAAATAGAAATATTATTATAAACATGAAATAAAACCCCTAGACTTATTGTCTAAGGATCAATTATTGTTATTTTACAAAAGAGCTAAAGTTTCCTTTAAAAGCTTTTATTCTTAAATACTTATCTTCTGGTAATGACCCAATCATTATATGTACAAGTGCCAATCCTACTATTACCCCAAGGATAAAATGTATAGCTGGTAATTCTGTCAGTATATCTTTAGTTATAAATCTCACAACATTAAAAATAGCAAATAGCATAACTCCTAATTTGAATTCTTTTCTCATTAAGTTACCTCCTAATTTCTCTTCTCTCAAATCTCTTTTACATAGTTTTCATATAATACACTTTTACAATTAAACCTAATAATAGCTGTACCATTGCAGCTATAACTAGTGTTGAAAACACTACTGTATTGAAATACCCAGAGATAATTGCTGCTATAAGCATCAATATAGATGTAATCATCAACATTGGCATTCCAGATTTACTGCGTATGAGTTTTAACCTTTCATCATTTTCCTTGTTATATAACATCTTAAGCTTCCTATCGTCTTTAATTACCATTCTCAGCTTAATAATTTCAATAAGTGCCCTTATTCCAATACCAAAAATAAGCCCAAGTTGGAATACTGTAACAGTTCCATCTACCACAGCTTCACTACCCATTGCAAAAAATCCATAAGCACAAAGCACTACTGCTCCTAGAATCCCTATAGATAACAGCATTATTCTTCTCTTAACTTTCATTTTAAATTGCTCCATTTCTATACACCCCCATTATTAATCCACATCAGAGAAATCAAAAACTTCTTCAATAGTTAACCCAAAATAACGTGCAATTTTATATGCTAGTACGAGAGAAGCCGTATACTTTCCAACTTCTATTGATGTGATTGTCTGTCTTGTTGTACCCACTGCTAAAGCCAATTCTTCCTGAGTCAATTTTCTTTCTTTTCTTAGTTCCCTAATTCGTGTTTTCATTTTCATCACCTTTTAAATATATGTATAGTTTGCTTTGCATTTTTAGTATAGCAAGCTTTGCAAAATATGTCAAGTTTGCTTTGCATAAAAAAATCTTCCCTAATTAAAAAGGAAGAAGTTTTGCTTTTTATTCTGTTATCAGTTCAGTAGAAGTCAGTTTAGTACTCGGCATTACAATTGTAATACGAGTACCAATATCTACTCTACTTAGTACTTCAAAATAAGCCCCATGACGTTCGATTATCCATTTAGCAATTGATAATCCTAAGCCTGAACCTCCTGTTTTTCTTGCTCTTGATTCATCAGAACGATAAAAGCGATCAAAGATTCTAGGAATATCTTCTGGTGCTATTCCTATGCCATTATCCTGAACTGTAATGCTAACTGAATCATTTCCATTATCAACCCTCAATATAATCTTTTCACCTTCAGGAGTGTATTTTATACTATTATCTACAAGTATTCGTATAGCCTGCTTTATAAGCTGCTTGTCGCCACTGATATAAGCAGGTCCCTTTAAATCTATATCAAAGCTATGAGCTGGATCTATCATTTGTGCTTCACGAACTATCTCATCAACTACTTCACAAGCATCAAAATCTTCTCTGTTTAGACGGATAGTATTACTATCCCCACGAGCTAGGAAAAGAAGCTGCTCTACTAGTTCTTTCATATTCTGTGTTTCACTCTTAATAGCATCAATTGCTTCCTGCATAGTTTTTTCGTCATTCTTACCCCAACGGTCAAGTAAATTTACGTAGCCCTGTATTACTGATATAGGTGTACGCAGCTCATGAGATGCATCAGATACAAATCGTACTTGTGCCTGATAAGAATCATTAATACGGTTTAGCATATCATTTATAGCAAATGCCAAGTCTTTAAGCTCATCTTGAGAACTATCTACAGATATTCGTTTATCTAATTTATTAGCATCAATACTGCTGATAACTCCTGCTAAGTCTTTAATATGTCTGTCTTGCGGCTTTGTGCCTAGGCCTGAAACTTCTGCATTTAAACTCTTAGTTGTTTCTGAAAGATCGTACAGCGGTTTAAGAGTTTTTCTTATCATCTTTGCGCCTTTGCCAATTTCTTCGATTATTTTAATCAGCTCAAATACTAGTAAAATGAAAAACAGTATTATGAGCAATTTCAAATCATGGCCTATTTCATATATTATTTGATAAGAATCACCATTAATAGTAGTAATTACAGAATATCTAACTGACTCTACTTTCTTTAATAATTTTGATTCATTGCTGATATCAGATAATCCTATACTTCTTTCCCACTTAACATTTTTTTTAGGAAAGAACTCTTGAACTATTGCTGGAAATTTAAATCCATCCAGTTTCTCTATTTCTGAAGATATTCTATACTTCCAAACATTATCATAATTTAATTGTGTGTTCTGTGGTAATTGTTCTATAGCTTCAATGATTTCATTCATCCCTTTTTCTGCATTCCAGCAGATAGCAAAAAAGCCTATCAAAAATATAAAAATATTAATAGATAGGAATGCAGAAAGTAATCTTAATATCATCTTTGTATTGAGCTTTAAAACTAAAGATGAACGGATTTTAGTTGTAATATTAGTTGAACTGGAATTTGAATTACTCATCTTTTATCACATACCCCACTCCACGAACAGTATGAATTAACTTCAGTCCAAATGGCTCCTCAATCTTTGAACGAAGATATCTAATATACACATCTACTGCATTTGTACCACCCGAAAAATCATAACCCCATATATGCTGAAGCAGGGTTTCACGACTAATAACTATATTTTTATTTTCTAATAGATATTGAAGTAAGTCGAATTCTCTCTTAGTTAATTCAATTAAATTTTCATCTACTCTAACTTCCCTCTTAACAGGGTCAAGAATTAAACTGCCAACACTAAGCTCCTTAGATATTTTACCTACGCTGCTGTTAAGTCTTTTTCTAAGAGCTACTCTAATCCTTGCAAGTAATTCCTCAATGGCAAATGGCTTTGTAATATAATCATCTGCACCACTATCAAGGCCCGTAACCTTATCTACAACAGCATCTCTAGCTGTTAGAAGAATAATAGGCACATCAGAAACTCTGCGAATTCTCCTAAGAACCTCAATTCCATTTAATTCTGGAAGCATAATATCAAGTAAAATAAGGTCAAAGGGCTGGGTTGTCGCAAGCTCCAGCCCATCTCTTCCATTAAAAGCTTTATCTACTTCATAGCCTTCATATTTAAGCTCTAGTTCAATAAAACGTGCTATTTTTTCTTCATCTTCAATTATCAAAATTCTTTCCATTAGACTTATCACCTTTTACTTCCTTTTTTAAACTCTCTGCTGCATCTGCAACTGAATCCATGGCACGGTTCACACTTTCATTTCCTAAATCAGGACCAGTGAACATATATCTATATCCGAAGAATAGCCCTACAATTATTAGAGGAATAGTGACCCAGAACATAAACATCAGCAATAATACTAGTACAGTCACTGGAATAGAAATTACTTTCTCGCTGCCTCTCATGACCTCAAAGCTATTCCTGTTTCCTTTGTTTACTAATTCGCCAAACCACTTAAAAAACCTTCCTACCAACTCTCCAAAAGACGAACCATTAGTATCCTTATATTCGCTGTTTAAGTTTTCTCCACTACGACTTTCATTTGCATCTTGGCATCTGTTTCTTGAATTGAAATACCCTCCTCCTTTAGGAGACTTTATACGATTTTGCTTCTCGAGGATTACTATAGCTTCAAGAATGTCTCCATTAGTTTCTTCAAGTACTGCCTTTGCCTCTTCATAAGAAATATTAGCATACTGCCTTAACTTTTCTACCTGTTCTAATGTAACCATATTCAAAACCTCCTGTCGTTTGATATGGTTTTATTATAACAATATAGTATTTAAGTACAATTCAAGAAACATTAAAATTTCATTAAAATTTAAGAACTAAATTAATGAATTAATACTCACACAATTATTAAACTTTGCAAACCTTTCAATACAATCATCAATTTTCTCTTTAATCTCTTTGCTGTTATCAATAGCCTCTTCAAGCCACAGATTTTTTACAATGAGCTGTTTAGATTTTTTATCGTTAACTACTTCAATTCGTCCAATAAATCTATCTCCCGATAACACAGGTAGAACATAATAGCCATATTTTCGTTTATCAGCAGGAGTATATATTTCCCACCTGTACTCAAAATTGAAAATCTTCTCTATTAAATTCCTATCCCAAAGCATGTTATCAAGAGGAGCTATAAATTCTGTTCTTTCAGTAAAATTATCTTTATGTAATACCATATCAACTAAAGGCTTATCTTCTACTAAACAATAAAGTGAATTAGGTATATTCTCGACCTGTATTTCGATGACCTTGCCTTCTGATTTTATCTTATTAAATATTTTATTTCTATCAGCTGATTTTAATCCATCAATTCCTAACCAAGCATCTGATGGCTTATTCCAAAGCATTCCTACTGCGCCAATACGCCTTAGAATATACCACTCCCAGTATTGTTCTAATGTCAAATTAGGATCATCTGCATTAAATATTTCTTTAGGGATATGTTCATTGGCAAGGGCATAGTATTTAATAGTTCCTTTTTTATGATGAATAACAAGATCTCCTTGGAAATACAATGCCTCTAATACTGCTCGTGATAATGTTGCGGAACTCCAGTACCAGTCCACTTGTTTATTAAATCCAATATCTTTAGAAGAAGCAAAACCTTTCTCCTTAACAATTGACTTTATTTCTTCTGCAGCTTCATCAATTTGAGCTTTGCTTCTAACTTTTTGCTTATATGCCTCTCTTTTACGTGAAAAGTATTTCCAGTCATCAATACTAAATATGGCCATATTCTTATCGAAGTAATCTATAAGCCTTCTGTCTATGTATAATAGTTTATAGAGCATATCCTTAGTAAATCCGGCAACTCTTGATTGCAGGACTAGTTCAGAATTTTTCCCACAAACATCAACAGGATCAAACTGTATACAGCCTACTTGCTTTACATAATCACAGACCCCCTCTTCTCCAACAAACTTATAGTCGTCTATTAAGCCTTGTTTTAAAAGTATAAATTGTCTTGCCTGTTTCTTTGTCAGTTTAATACTATCCATGCTTTTACCCCCTTTAGTTCCATTATAATCCAATTAAGGAGAAAAATCAAACATATGTTCTGTGTTCGGTTAAGTTATATATAAGTAAGCAGTTTTAATCTTTATTGTAAAATAAAACTCCAATCTATAAGAGTTTTTGCTCTTTTAGATTGGAGCCTTTATCAGCAAAGCACACTAAAAATTGCATCTTTGAATATATGTAGTTATTATTCTATTTAACTGCAGTTATCATTGGATCAAGGTAAATTGGTGCCTCTAATTCTGTCACTATCTTTACAACCTTTTTAATTACTTCATCTACTGAATCTAAATCTAATGGTCTATTATCCTCAGTATATAAGTCAAATAATTTTGCAGCAGCCATACTTCCACTATATGTAGGTAGTACTTCCTTAAAACCCATTTCTTTTAACCATGAAACTAAAGTTTTCCCTGAAGGATGAATAGTTTTACATACTTGAGCCCTTGTTATCAAGCCTTTTATACCTTCTAAGAAGGAAATAGAAACTTGGTCGAAACTAACTTTTCCATCAGCAGATAATCTCCTTATTAACTCTTCCTCTGACATAGCTATTGTCAACCCATATTGTAGAGCATATTCATTTTCTAAATCTCTATTAAACAGTATTAATTTACATTTGCTTTCAGTTATCCCCTCTATCCATAAGTCCTTTTCGTATCCATCCTTATAGTCGCTTAATGCCTCGTAAAAGATTCTGATGCGTCCTCCTGGCTTTAGAACTCTATATAATTCTTCTATAGTCTTCTTTGGGTCTGGAGTCTGCTCTATTGAGGAAGCTGCCATGATTCCATCAAAGCTATTATCTTTAAAAGGCAGTTTCGTTCCAGATTTATAACTCACAAAGCTGGCATTTTTAATTCCTAGCCGCTCAGCATTTTCTGTACAAGTCTTCACACGTTTCTCAGATGAATCTACTCCTATAACTTCCTTCGCAAAAGGTGCAACTATTAGTGAAGGCCAACCATCTCCTGGACCAAAATCCAACAGCTTTTTCCCTTCGCCTTTTGTTGAGTATAGAAAATCATATAAACTTCCCCTATCTATCCAATGAGATTTCTTTGATGCATCAAAGGCTTGATAAATTATTGGAAGACCATATCCTGATTGAGATTCCATTTCGTTATATATGAATTCCTCGGATGTGGAAAGTTCTGGATTTAACTCGTTCTCTATCCAACTAAAGACATTTTTTTCACTAATAGACTGACTTTTTATTACCATCTAATAACCCCCTAATCATACTCATATTTACTAAGAAATTCTTCAAACTTTTTGACATTTAATTTAAATGTTATGCCGTCATATGAGTTCCCTCTTACAATCTGAGAATTTTTCACTCTATTGTATTCTTCAAAGCCAACTTTTTCTGCCAAGGCAATCATAGGATAATTACCAGACCATGTTTCTGTATAAATATCCATTATACCTCGAGAAAAGTGATACTTTATGAAAGCAGTAAAAGCCTGTGTGCCATATCCTTTGTGCCAGTAAGATGACTCACAAATATCAATTCCAATAGTATGTAAGCATCCTCCTTCCGAGGCTGGTTTCCAGTTGTATTCTTTATCATTAAGATAAGAATTAACACTTCCTATATGTATTCCATCTTTTGTGTCAATTTCAAATCCCCAGCGAAATTCATTGTCATCTTTGTTCTTATTAAGCTTTTGTTTTGCCTTTTCGTAGTACTTTTTGGCATCAAAATTTTTAAGCTGTTCTTCAGATTCCCAAGGGGCATCCCATTCATGCCAAGCAATTTCTTCTGTCATCCATCGAATATCATCAGCAATATCTTCTTCTTTGTAATCTCTTAGAATAATATCCTTATAAGCAATAATCATTCTAACATTCTCCCTTTAATATTTACCAAACTTTTACAACAAATAATTCTGTAAATATAGAGCCTTACCTATTAATAATATACCTTAAATGTATGCAAAAATAGTGGATACATGAGTATCCACTATTTTTAACTATGTTAAAGTCACCTCTATTTTAATTTTAATCATCCCCTTTCCTATATACTGACCGGTCAATTATATTTTCTCATTTTATAATATTAAAATCATAGGAAGAGAATGATTATAATTGTTTTTTACCATATACAATCTTTCTAATAGTTTCTTCACTTAAATAATATATGTTGGCTATTTCATCTATAGGTATACCATTTTTATATAGTTCTAATATTTCTCTATTACGTTCTTCTAATAATTTCCTTGAACCAGTTAAATACCCCCAGCCAACCCTCTTGCTCTTTTTAGGTATGTATACTAATCCTCCGTCAATATACTTCTGTACCTCTTCTAGAAGGTGAGCTGGCAATACTTCTGCACCTTTCTTGTATTTCAAATACTTGTACCTCCCGCAATAAAATATTAGATTTATAAATAGCTAATGTAGCTTTCATCATAATACCCACCTTCCTTCCAATGTATTTGATATTTAATGTAATTATAACATAATTATTGATAATCTGCACTAAATACAATGAGTTATAATAATAAAAAATCCTGTTTAGAAATATTTCTAAACAGGATTTCCTTTTTTCATAAATCTAAGTACTATATTATATTATACACCTGTAAAAAATCTTACTATCAAACCTGCTATCATTCCTATAAAAGGATCTGTAACAGAAGTAACAATAGTGGCAACTCCAGCTACCATAGGTGCTTCACTAAGTCCTGTAGCAGCATTGTCAGGAAATACTACTAAAGCTCCTAAAACGAATAAGAATCCAGCAATAGATTGACTAGGAACGTGTTTAGCTACTTTAGGTAATATCCTAATAACAAGAACAACAGTCATAATAACCATCATCAATACGCCACTTCTCACAGGATTTGGTGCTGCTGCAGTACCACTGATGATAGCTTCAACAGGGCCTCCACCAAAGAAAGAACTTACAGAATCAGCAATACCTGAATATAATGTAATTTTATCAACATCTACTGCTGCTCCTGCAATACTGCCTGTAACGCTAGCGTAAGCAATATTACCTCCTATTTGCAAAGTAACTAAGGCAAGAACACTACGAACAACATTATAGTTGAAAACAAACTTCAATGGTTCAAATTTCTCATTGCTTAAATCAAGAGTACTTTCAACATTATCTTTTTCAGTTTTTTGTGAATAACGATTCACTAAAATGTATACTATTGTACTGACAAATACGCTTATTACAATGGTATATATTAAATCATTATCAGTAAGGAAATAAACCAAAATAGCTGAAGCCATGGAAACGCCGCCTGCTATTTTGTTTTCCTTGCACATTACAATACCTGTCCTAGCTAACATAATACCTACACCTGCCATCATACCATTTAGGATAGCAGGACCGATGAAATCAATAGTTGGATTAAGAAGTCCCAAAGCTCCAATAATTGCCATTATAATACCTGTAAAAAATACTATGTTTAATCTTTCATTTCTATTTTTACCTAATGAGCCTGCCATTACAATAGATTCTGCTTGAAAGGATATAGGGGCAACTTGGCCAAACACTACCATACCTACTGCACCAACTAAAAAACCTGCTGCGGTTGGTAACAATCCAAAACCATAGTTAAGAGATAAAAGCCCCTGAGGTAAACCATTTATTACAACGGCTATTGCCGCTAATAAGTCTTGAAGGAACATAGCTCTCACCGCCTTTGCACATTTTAAATTCTAATACTACTACTTTTAAAAATCCGACTTTAAAAAACTTTGATAAAAACTTAGAAACGTTTTCTTCATCCTTTTACTTTGAGAAGTGATTTATCAATTCGTCACTTGTAACAACATCACCAAATACATAGTCAATATTTTTCAAATATGCTTCATGTAAATCAGGGCTTGTACCTGCTACACAATCTGATAACACTATTGCACGCATATCTCTTTGATGAGCATCTAACACTGTTGCAAATACGCAAACATTGGTTGCAACACCTGCAAAAATTAAAGCTTTTTTGTTTAATCCCTTCATTAAAATTTCAAGGTCAGTAAGGTAAAAGCCAGAGTACCTTCTTTTAATAATCACATAATCTCTTTCATCAGGGGTTAGCTCGTCTATAATTTTTACGCCTTCTGTACCTTCTACACAGTGTTCTGGTTCGCTTCTCTCTAGTTCCATTCCAAAATCAGTTTTCTTTTTATTGTGCATTTCTTGAGTATAAAATACAGGTACATCGTTTTCATAAGCCCATTTCTTCATCTTTAAAATGTTTTGAACTATATCTCTTCCTCCTGGGCATTCAATAGGTGCACCTTCTGCGATGAAATCGTTTTGCATGTCAATAATAATTAGTGCACAGTCCTCTTTTTTTACTTTTGATAGATTGTTAATAGCCATTTTAATCTCCCCTTTTCTAATTTTTTTAAACAAAATAATTTTTAAAATTTTCTGTTTAATATAATTATAGCATTGTATAATCATAGAGTATAATATATAATAAATTATAAATTCAATAGGTTTATCCTATAATAATCAGTGTTTTACCCTAAATGTATAGTAGTAGCATAATTTAGATTTTTCAATTTTGATAAACATATCCTAATTTATATAAGGGGGAACAAAATATGAACTACAACATACTTCGCTATGTCGTCACAGTAGCTGAAGAAGGCAATTTTACTAAAGCTGCCAAGAAGCTTTTTATTTCTCAGCCTTCTTTGAGTCAAATAATCAAAAACGAAGAAAACAAACTGGGTGTTTTACTATTTGACAGAAGTAGTAATCCAATAACTCTCACTGATGCAGGTAAGGAATACGTGCTTTGGGCACGCCAATTGATAGCAGCATATGAAAACATGGAGCGTCGTTTGCAAGACTTTTCTACAAAAGAGGCTTCTACTCTCGAAATAGGAATACTTCCTGAGTGTAGTGCTTTTATTCTTCCAGCACCCTTAAAAGCCTTTCGTGAAGCAAATCCAAGACGATTCGTGCAAATTTATGAATTAAGCAGCAATGAACTTCCAAAACTATTGGACGACCCAAAGGTCGAATTTATTGTAGGTCTTACTCATCCGGACAAATTTACATATTGTAGTGAACCTCTTTATGATGAAAAAATAGTCTTAGCAGTAACTCCTGAGTTTTCCCCAGTAAACAAAGACATTAAAGAGATTGATCTTGCTGATTTTTCAGATGCGCCTTTTGTTATGATGGAAAAAGGACAGTTTCTTTATAATGTCACTCACGCACTTTGCAAAAAAAGCGGATTTGTTCCTAGAGCAGTAGTAGAATGCTACAATCTGGAAACAGCCTTACATATGATAAAGGCTGGTGTTGGAATATCCATTATACCTGATTTAATGGCTCGACTAGTGAATGGACTTGAATATTACGATATTAAAGGGTTTACACCAGAATCTCAGATATCTATAGTTTATCGACGTGACCGCTATCTCACCAAAGAAGCTAGAGAATTAATAGAGCTTATTAAGAGCAATGTATATAATAATTAATTTCATTATTCATTGATATTTAATATTGTTGAAAATGCAAAAATTTTTTTACCCAAAGCTGAATGCTGTTTGTAAGCAAATTTAAAAGAGATTCTTCTATTGAATCTAGAATGAAACTTGAAAATGTGTCATTCTTATAACCAAACTAGAAGAATTCTCTATATTTTATGTTTAAGCTATAGATCTTAAAATTAACTTTTATGTAAATATATTTCTACTTTATTTTGTAACTGTTTTTTATTTAGACCTAGTTTTGTTATATTTAAAAGCAAAGTTAGTATCTCCACAACATTCTTTGAGACAAGAACCTTTATCACTTACAGTCTAAACACCATCAAAACTATATGTCCAACAGAGTGATTTATGATTTATGATTCATATTCCTAATTTAGCAATTAAAACTTAAATGCTCCTGCTTATTAGAAAAAACAATTACTCTCTTATCCCCTTGTATTCTCCACAAATGAACTCCTGTATCTCCTGTTGCTAACCACACATTTGTATCTATAGGTAAATTAAGAAAACTCCTATAAAGCATAGTTATTATTCCACCATGAGCTACGATACATATTGTAGTTTTATCTTCTGTATCCTTTATTGAATGCAATAAGTTAGCAAGAAAATGCTCTGCCCTACTTCTAAAATCTATCATCGATTCTCCCTTTTCAACTGATTGAAAATACTTCCTTCCTCCCTCTGGTTCAGGATATTTAAGCCTAGCTTCTTCTCTTGAAAGTCCTGCTAAAACTCCGTTATTCCATTCCATTAAATTGTCGTTAAAAATCACTGGCTGATTCATTTGGCTGCCAATAATCTCTGCTGTTTCCTTTGCTCTTTTTAGTGGACTTGCAATTATCATATCAAAAGTATATCTTTCTTTTAACCACATAGCCAATTTTTCAGCTTGTTCTCTACCCAAATCAGTTAATGGAAAATCTGCTCTTCCTTCATGCCTACCTTCAATATCAGCTACGGATTGTCCATGCCTAATAACCACTAGCTCAATCATCGCTATCCCTCCTACCATATAGGTACTGCCATTATAACGATAGCACCTAATTTTACCTTTATTATATTCTACAGGAAAATATATCTCAATAGTAGGGTGTCTAATAAGTATAATAAATTAGTTCTTAACTTAAAACAACGAAACCACTTAATAAAATCATTAATAAATATTTTTTGAACAAGTATTATGTGGATAAGATCTTCTGTCTACTACACAAACCCATTAGGCTAAAACACCGTATAATGCAGAATTCTGTATTTTTCTTATTCATATTGGTATAATAAAAATAAAATTATATTGGGAGATGAAAGAAAATGGAGTTAAGCGCTTTTAATTATGGAGCTAATGCAGTAGGTTTCGTCAAAAATGGAAAAAAATATGGTATGATATGTGCATGGGCAATGCAGGTAGATTATGATAAGATTTTGATGCTTTTAGGCGCTCAAAGCTCAACTGGAAAGCAAATTAAAAAAGGTGATATTATTGGAGTTAGTGCGCTAAATGAACATCAACAAGATGTGGTAGACGCATTAGGCGATGGTCATTCTGAAGATATGGATAAGTACATAAACATTAAATACTCAATAAATGATTCTGCCATATTGATTGACGATGCAAGTAACTGCATGGTTGTAGAAGTACTTGATGTACTACACCTTGAGGGAATTGAAGAAGATAATTTAATCTATGGTCTTATAAAATCATATGTAAGTAATGATTCTAAAAAATATTGCTTATCCTAACTATGATAATCATTTTTTCATCAACTTTTCAAGAAGTATAGCAAAACTATTTAATAAATAGCCTGCTATACTTCTTTTTTCCGTAAATAAAAAATTTCAAGAAAAGCTCATAGTAAATCATTAAAAATCAAGAAAGCTTTTCTTGAACTGCTGCATAAGCGACTTGTACGAAATCAAGGATTTCAGTAAACTTATTATATCAAGTCCTTAAAATCTTAAAATAATGTAATCAAAATAGGACTTTCTTATTCAGTATAATTATAAAAAAGAGCTAAATCAATGAGTTTCAACTGTTAGTTTTGATTTAACCAATCTACAACAGCTTGTATTACAATAGCTGCACCTTTCCAAAGCTCCTTTTCATCTATATCAAATTTAGGATTATGATGTGGGTAAAACTGTCCTTCTATTTCTCTCGGATTATTTAAATAAAAGAATGTACCAGGAACCTTCTGTAAAAAGTAAGACATATCTTCTGCTCCCATAACTGGCACTTTCATCTCTATTATGTCTTTTTCATTCACTATCTTCTTAGCTGATTCTACAAAATCTTTAGTAAAGCTCTCTGAATTTACTACTGCCGGATAGCAAAACTCATAGTCTAACTCATAAGTTGCTCCGTGAGCCATAGTGATCCCCTTTATTATTTCTTCTATTCGCTTACATATTCTTTGCCTAGTATCCTCGTTTAATGTCCTTACAGTACCCTCTAATTCTACTACATCAGGAATTATATTTTGATTAAACCCTCCTTGAACTCTTGTAATAGACACTACTGCCGGCTCTACTGGCATTATCTCTCTGCTTACTATAGCTTGAAGCGCCAATACTATTTCAGATGCAATTACAATGGGATCAATTGATTGATGTGGATATGCCCCGTGTGCGCCCTTGCCAATTATTTTTACAAGAATTCTATCTACTGCTGCCATCATTGTTCCGTAGCATACTGAAATTGTTCCTGCAGGAGCCTCTTTGTTTAAACTTCCCATATGCATTCCGATTACAGCATCTACCTTTGGATTGTCTAAAGCACCTTGTTCTATCATAAGCTTCGCTCCACCTGGATACTCCTCTCCTGGTTGAAATAACAGTTTTACATTGCCTTTAAAGCTATCTCTATTTTCATATAAGACTTTAGCAACTCCAAGCAAAACTGCAGCATGTCCATCATGTCCGCAAGCATGCATACATCCATTAGTTGACTTAAACTCTAATCCTGTTTCTTCTCTTATTGGCAATCCATCCATATCTGCTCTTAAGGCTATAGTTTTGCCACCTTCTATCCCCTTAATTATGCCTACTACTGCATTACCATTTACTAAAGTGTGGTATTCTATCCCTATCTTATCTAATTCCTCAGTAATGAATTTTACTGTTTGAGGTAGATTTAGACCTATTTCTGGAATTTGATGTAGACTTCTTCTCCATCTGATTATTTCCTGTTCAGCCTTCTTCACTTCATCCCTTACATTGAACATTAGTTTCCCCCTCTAACCAATTTACTGTTTAATAATCCTATCTTTAATTAATTCAATATTTTAAAACATCTTTTTACTTTTTATATTAACTTCATACTGCAAAAATTTCTATATTAATTTTCAGAAAGTGTAATAAATAGGAATAATAGTCTTTCGTAAAGTTCATTTCTTTAAATAAAATACTTGTACAAAGCTAGATAACTCGTTATAGAAAAATTCTTTCCAGATAATACAAAAGAGATTTTCGTCTATATTCAGAATAAAATCTACAAACACATGTCATTCTATCCCAATGCCACAAAAGACGAAAAATCTCTTCAATTCCTTATATTCAAGAAAATATGTATAAACTCTTTTTAATGAAATGAGATTAAATTTTAAACCTACTTACTTGCTCATTTAGCTTTTTAATTGCTTCAGATAAGTTATTAGCATTATTAGCCATTGTCTCTATAGTTGCTGCCTGTTCTTCCATAGAAGCTGATAATTCTTCTGTTGATGCAGCTGTTTCTTCTGTTATAGAAGATATACTTTGAATTGCTAGTATTGCTTCTTCTTTGTTATTGTTTACATTATTTAAACCATTGCTTAAATCCTCTATGGCATTAATAGAAGTTAATATAGAAGAAATTATCTCTTCAAAAGCTTTCATAGCTTCATTTATAGTCTTATCAGCATCACTTATTGACTCTTCAGAAGCATCCATATTTTTCTTTGTAGCCTCAACTTCTAACTGTATAGAGTTAAGAATATCTTCTATTTCATTAGTAGCTTGGCCAGTTTGCTCAGATAATTTTCTTATTTCCTCAGCTACCACTGAAAAACTTCTACCCGCTTCACCTGCTCTAGCTGCTTCTATAGCTGCATTTAAAGCTAATAAATTGGTTTGCTCTGATATACCTTTTATGGTATTCAAAATAATTCCAATCGAGTTTGATTTTTCTAGTAAGGAGCTAACATTTTTTGAAACTATATCAGTATATTTATTTGTTATAGTGAACTTCTCAACCATATCTTTCATTGCTTTTGAGCCATCTTCACTTAATTTTTGAACTTGTAAAGAGTTATTTACAGCTATTTCTCCATTTTCTACGGCTATTTTAATCTCATCTGCTAGTTTTTCTAACTTCATTGAACCCTTTTCAGCATCTTCAGCTTGTTCCATAGCAGCCTTGGCTAACTCATTTACAGTCTTAGCTACCTCATTTATAGCTTGACTACTTTCATAAGTAGCTGCAGTAAGGCTATTTGTATCTTCGACAACATTGTTTATAGTTTCATTTATTGCCATTATGTTTTTTTCATTTCGTCCCTTAATTTTATTGCTGCTCTAAATATAGTTCCAGATTCATCTTTCCTATTTACCATATCCTTTATTTTTTTGGTTTCTTCTATGTCTGTTAAATTTAAATTAGCAGTATCATTTAATATATCAGTGGCAATTACTAGTGGATTAGATATTCTTTTTCCTATAATTAAAGCTACAAACATAGATAGAATAGATGCACATATGATAACGCCTACTATAATGTTGATTGTAATATATAAATTTCTAAATATCTCATCCTCAGGAACAGATACCATGATAATTTTACCATCATCTAGTTTTGAAAAAGCCATAATTTTATCTTCATTATCAAAATCAATTTCTAATATTCCGAAATCTTTGCTTTCCATTTCATCTGCTGTACTGCTGTATTTGCCATTATCTAATGTTCTTAGGTTGCTACTTGTATCTAATGTAGGATGTAGTAGAAAATCTAAATTACTATTAAACATAAATGCATAGCCAGTTTCATAAAGCTTTATGTCTTCTACTTGTTTTTGTAAATTCCCAACCTTCATATCTGCTCCAGCTACTCCAATAGCCTCATTGTTAATAATAATAGGCATTGAATATGTCATTACGCTCGTACCAGTAGCAGTTAAATAAAAGTCACTCCAAGTAGGTCCTCCTGCTTTTATTGCACCATAATAGAAAGAAACTGAGGGGTCATCTGGATCTATTCCTGCTATATTAGTGATTTCAGAACGTATTACTTCGTTTTTATCGTCAACAACATACCAAACTCCTTCTGATTTTCCAGTATACTTAGGATCAAAATTTATACTTACCCCTGCACTTTTTCTAGTCTCTTTAGCTATTCTTTGAAGTATAGGACTCAAGACAGTTTCAATATAATTTTCTAGATATCCTTCTTCATATAACCTTGTTGTATCAATAGTCCCCTCCACTATCTGATACATATTCGATACCACAGTTTCATATATTGCTAAGTCTTTATTAAATTCCTTGGTATAGTTTTGTACTGTGGCAAGAAGATTGTTTTTTGCTTCATTCCCAATTACATTTGTACTTCTTATAATACTTGTGACCCCAACAACTACAGACATAACTGCAGAACAAATTAAAACTACTAAGATAATTTTGGTACTGATTTTTTTCATTCTCCTCCCCTTCCTCCATAATAAATTACTTTAACATTATCGACACTTTTTGATAAAATATTTACTATTTTTACTAAAAATTAATAATATCTTTAGCTCCTCATACGTATTACCTTTTCTATTGATACGAAATTTTTCCTTCCATAGTGCTTGTTTCCTTTCGGGTAATCTACACCAATTTTAAATTGGCTATAAAATTTTTTAATAATCTACATTTAACTATTGAAATTCTCTATATTAGATTCGTTGAAAAATATAGGTGTTCGTGATATATTTTTGATGTTGTTTAGAAAGAGCATCATTTTTCTATTCACTTTTACTAAAATAAGGAGGATTAAAATGAAAAATAAATGCTTCAAAATCATTAATCTACTGATAGTTTTTATTCTAGTAATGGCTATGGCAGTAGGGTGTTCAAATGAAACAACAACTACTCAAAATAATACTTCTACAAACGAAAATACAGAAGTAGCAAGTCAAAATGACACTTCTGCAAATGAAAATGCAAAAGTGGCTGAAATAAAAACTATGACAGGTGAAGAACTCGTAAAGCAAAACTCAGGAAAAGAAAAGGATAAGGTTTTAATAATTGATGTTCGTTCACCAGAAGAATATAAAGCAGGACACATTCCAAATGCTATCAATATTAATATCGATGAATTTGAACAAAGACTAAGCGAAATTGAAGATTTGAAAGATTTCCCAATAATTACTTATTGTAACTCTGGCAAAAAGAGCGGGCAAGCTGCAGAAATATTAGTAAACAATGGTTTTAAAAATGTAACTAATGCGGCTGGTGTTAAGCAATTCGAATATGATTTAGTTCATTATACTGATTTAAGAGGAGCTGCTTTTGAAAAATTCATAACTGAAAACTCAGATATAGTATTAGTAGATGTTAGGGAAGAAAGCCAAGTTAAAGAAGAAGGAATGATTGAAGGAGCTATCAATGTTCCATATAATGCTGTAGAAGCAAATCTTGATAAGTTGCCAAAAGACAAAACTATAGCTTTATATTGCAATACAGGCACTAAAAGTGCAGAAGTTGCTAAACAGCTTGAAGCTCTTGGTTATGAAAATATTGTAAACTCAATTGAAGGAGTAAAAGAATACAATTTTACACTAGTAAAATAAACATTTATAAAAAACGTTGGAGTACAATACTCCAACGTTTTTTTATAGTTAATTACAATAGAGAAGCTCTATTAATTTTCTGTTATCTAGTTTTAAGCTAAAAGGAAAAAACTACTAATATAAAGTTTTTGCTCAATAAGCTATGTTAAGTAAGTAATATTTTAATTGATTTAAAAATTTATATGTTCAGTAATTCATCTCCTTATATAGCAGTTCAGTACTACATAGGTTATTATTTTTCAAATCTTAAAAGATTTCGTTCTGCTTTTGATTCATTGTTTATGTATTTCTTCTTCAATTCTTTTCTTTACCTTCTCAGGATCATATTTATCTATAAAGGCCTGTTTTTGTTCTTCTGTAAGTTCTGGAGGAGTAAATTCTATTGTAGTACCATCAGGATATACTCTCATCAGCACAAAATCGTCAGCTTCTCTTATAGACTCTCCATATGCAGGATTCCCATCTTCATCATAGTGAATTGCATAGTATGTTGTTTTTTCTGGCCCCAAAATATGCTCTATACCCGCTTTTGGATAATAATATCTAGTATACCCTTTAAAGCTAACAGTAACATTTAATCCATCTTCTGTAAAAAATTGAACAGAAGAATTGTAACTTGTCCCAGCTTCCTTGTCCTCATCATTATTTGTCATAGAGTTATCTAATTCTTCTTCAGGCAACGCTGGAATTTTTCTTTGATCTTTTTCTAAAAATCTAACTAAAATTGTACTAGCTTCTGCTCTTGTAGCATTTTTACCAAAACTAAAGCTTCCATCAGGAAGACCTGTTATTATGCCTGAAACAAATGCCTTTAAAGCAATATCTTGTGAAGAAAAATCTAAAGTTGAGTAATCAGTAATTAAGGTTGAATAATTTATGTAATTGTCGGGGATATCTAAACTTAATCTGCTATTGATTTCTCCTGCCCTTACAATCATCCTAGCCATTTCACCACGTGTTATGTATCTATCATAGTTTTCAAATTCACCATCTTTTATAATCCCTAGTTCTTTTGCTTTATTTAAATACCCTTCTGCCCAATAATTCCCTTTTGGAGTGTCAGTTTCGTAACCAAGAGCTACAACTAATATTTTAGTGAACTCTGATACAGTAATATTATTATTTGGCTTAAAAGTACCATCTGTATATCCATTTATATATCCTTTTTCAACTAAAGTTTTGACATATGAATAAAACCATTCAGTCATATTTATATCAGAAAATCTCTGAGTAAAATTTGCTTCACCAGCCATTACATTTATTGGCAAGCTAATTAAGAGTACAGACGCTATAAAAACCATAATAATCTTTCTCATATGTAATTCGCCTCTCTTTTGTGTTTTAGTTAATCTCTCTTTCCTCGGAATCAGCCTTACTAAAATCATAAACTCTGTCAATTTTATGAAATCTTCCATACTCAGTATATATACTAGTAGGCTCTATTACGTATTTACCAGTTTTATCTATAAACCCATGTCCTTTATTATCTTCATAAACTAAAGCTAAACCTTCTGAAAAACTTCTTCCATCATAGAATTTGGGTTCTATAACAAATTTACCAGTTTTGTCTATGTATCCTACTGGAGAACCAAGCTCAAATTCAGTTTTAACTGCAGCAAGTCCTTCAGAAAAAGGTTCACAAAAATAGAAATTTGGTTCTATTATCATATTTCCATTCTTATCAATATAACCAGACTTAAATCCTCCAAAGCTAACTTCGGCTAAACCTTCTGAAAAAGAACCACAAGTGGAATATATTGGTTCTATAACAAATTCACCAGTTTTATCCACAAATCCCCATCCACCTTCTTCGCTTGCATTTGAAGCTCTAGACAAACCTTCACTAAAACGAAGTTCAAATGATGTACTTATGTTAGGTGTAGCTGTATAATTTCCTAATTTATCTATAATTCCAAACACATTATTCTCTATATCTGATACAACGAATGCATAGCCTTCTGAAAAGTAATAAGCAAGCTCAAATCTTGGTTCTATTACAAATTCTCCTGTGCTATCTATATAACCTACTTTACCATTATCCTGTGATATTATAGGTGCTAACCCTTCTGAAAATCTTGATATACTTTCAAGAGAAGGCTCTATTATATAATTTCCACTTTTATCTATATATCCCCACATATCATCCACTTTTACAGCAGCTACTCCTGAAGAAAATATATCCGCATTATCAAACTTAGGCTCTATAACGAATTCACCAGTTTTATCAATATATCCCCACTTACCGTCTAACTTTGCTGGCGCAAGTCCTTCACAAAAATCCTTAACATCTTCAAATCTTGGTTCTATTACAAAAACTCCAGTTTTATCAATAAAACCTGCTATATATCTTTTAGGATTATTAGGATCTTTGTATCTGGCAGCAGCTACTACATCAAAGTCCTTTTTTACAAACTCAGGAATCTTATATTGGGCCTTATTTTGTTCATCTTCATCTTTATTTTCATTTTCATTCTCATAAGCTATTTCTCCAAGAGATTCATTTGTTGAATCCACTATCGTAGAAAATAATCCTAAGATAGATGATGCTATGAATACCACTACGGATAACGATAAAGCAACAATTGACTTAGCTAAACCCTTCAACTGTTTATTTGATTTCAAAATTCGTATTAAAGATACTATACTAGAGAAAAAAATGATAATGGACAGTATGATTGTGAGTTTATTTATAGATTTTATAATGTTAGCTTGCTCTTGGGTAATTGCAGTTACTATTGCAATAACATCTACTAAAAGAATTACTAGTAAAGAATATAAACATATGCTTGCGAGTTTAGATTTTCTCATAAAATACCTCCAGATTTGATAAAATATAAGATATCAATGATAGTCACAAATCCCGTATCTATCAATTGAATATGTAATATCTTTAATAAGTAAAGCCTTATTATTTGTGTAAGTCTCGAACTCACTATCTTCCATCATATATCTCCTATCTCTTCTAAATCCAATCTAAAACCCTCTAGCCAAAACAGAGTATCTTCCATTTTTTTAGCTCAAACTCATATTCGAGATCTGAATATAATAATAATCTGTTATTAAGAAATCACAAATAACTAAGTACTTAAATCATCATTATTTCTCTATGTACAAAAGTTATAATTTATTGCGATATCTATTAGCTTCGTTAACTATATCATCATTACCTAGTACATCAATAGTTTTATTGCTTTGACCACATCCAGCAATAATCGCTAATACCAAGTGTAAGCACTGATAAAATTACCTTTTTCATATCTTTTTCACTCCTTTTAGTGTAAAATTTATTCTATCTTGTTATTGATGTTTTTTGTTAAACACATTTATCAACAACATACTTAATAGTATAAAGAGATTTTTTAATATTTTCAACATTTTATGTCAAATAATGTAAAAAATGTTGGAGTGAACACTCCAACATTTTTATAACTAATAAGAAAAGTACTACTCTAATATTCTTACTTTAAGGACTTAACCTAATGGATTTTAAGCAGATTGCAGAAATCTTTGACTTCAAGCAAGTTGCTTATGTAGCTGCTCGAGATAGTATCCTTCATTTATATGAAAACTTTTCCCTATAAAAATATACTAAGCAAGTAAATATTTTACTTGATCTGAAAAGCTCATATGTACTGGATCCCATTCCCTCATAGGACAATTTATCATTTCAAATGATATTCCTAAAGCATTTATAAATTGGTTAAATTTTTCATCCAACCAAGGAGGAACCCAAGCCCCTGATCTGCATATATGAACTGCATATACTTCAGTATCTATATCCAATTCATTTAAGCTTAAGTAACGAATATTAAAGGTCTTATTAATTTGTCTGAAATATTCTGGCTTTTCAGCAGTATGTGGACTATAAATAATATTAGCTTCATTGACTTGTCTATCCTTCAAAAGTTTACCAAGCCAATTAGCACAATTGACTTCAAAATCTAAAGAAGAAAGGCCGCCATATCCTAAGTCAGAATGAGCATCAAAAAGATACACTATATTACAGTCTTGATTTACTGCAATGTCATAAGATAATGCATGTGAATCCGAAACATAAACTCTTATATCTTTTACAAATATAAAATGTTCTTTTATCTTTTCCCAAAATGTATTTACCTCCGGGGATAGCTTGAAGGAATCTTGAATATTTACTCCCTGGGCCTTTGAAAGGATATACCGTTTGTACCATAGATTAACAGTAGTATCTATGTTCTCTGTATAGGAACCCCAGTTTTCTTTTTGTGTATAAATAAAATAGTCCCAATCTACAGATAATAAAGTCCTTTTCATAATATCACCTCTAGACATAGAACTAATTTATCATACTATTTTCAGCTATCCTTACAGCTTTTTACTTTCTCATATTTTTTTTAATATCTTCTCCATAAAATACTTTTCATTTATTAATGGATAACCCTTTTGAACATATACTACTTTATATCCATATTTCAAATAAAAAGGCTTCGCTTGAAAATTCATAGTAGTCAAAAATGCTCGTGTACAATTATTTTCTACCCCTACTTTCTCTGCTTCAAACAAAAGTTTCTTACCTAAGCCTTTCCCACGCTGGTCTTCTCTGACCCAAAGAAAATCAACTTCTAACCATTGGCCAACAATAGTGCATACAATTCCACCTATTAACTCCCCATTTTCATCTTCTTCCGAAATGACAAATTTAGGCTCATCCTCTATTTCAAAGAAGCTAGAATTGTATTCCTGCAGTTTTCTACGTACTTTTAATATGTCATCCTCTGATGGAGATAAGTTTAAAATATGATTCATTAAATACTCTCCTCTCATGACTAGTAAAATATTATTCAAAAAAATGACATCATCCTTCAATATCTTCTTTTGTAAGTCTGCAGTTCCATATTCTATCACAATTACAATCATCTAATCTATTCAATGGCTCTAAATTTTAAATAATTATGAGCTATTTACAAGTTGCTAAAATTAAATAGTAATTTTAAAAGCTCATTTTCTATAAGCTTTGTCCTTATGCTAAAATTTTAATTCTAAGACTTTTAATCATATAATCTCGCAAATAATTAATTTCTGTATTTTACGCTCCAACTACTAAAAAAAGCCTTTTTGTTAAATCTAGTGCTAACCCCTGTAAAGAGCTTTAGTTTTTCTACTAAACGCTGAAGTAGTACGGTATAAGTTTTTAATGATAGTAATCTATAAAAAGTTTAATTACCAAGATTTAGAAGACCAAAAACAAAGGCTCCAGTATTCTTCTGGTGCAACTATCCTTCCCGTATCGTCTACCAAGCCCCAAATTTGCTCGTCATGACTAAATTTAAATAACCTCGTATTTTTCATATGTTCTATATGTGGACATTGGAATAAAACTCTGTTATCTTTAAGGTCTTTTAGCACATATTCATCAGAAAATTCACACAACACTATCCCTCCGGATAAGTATACAAAATCCATTTGCAGCATTCTTGATTTTGCAAAAAAGTCACGGATATTTTTAACAGCTTTGAAAGCCCATAGGACATCATTGCATATAGGTAATTCACGACTGTCCTCAGGAACAAATTCAAGATTTATGTAGCTTGCTTTCTCTAATTCCTCGCTAAAATCCGCGAAAGCTTTAAATTGGATGGCATTTTCGATTAACTGCTTAGCTTTATCATAAAGAATAACACACAATGTCTTCCAAGCAAGTTCAGAGCTCTTTATTTCCTCAATATTATTTGATTGCAAAATTTCCTTAATTTTGTAAGCATCCTCGGAGGTAATAGTCATGGTATCCTCAGACATTTCAAGATTAATAAGTCCTATTAATTCTGCTACAACTTCTGGTAAATTATGTTTTTGGATTAGTTCAGCAGCATATATGCTGATTTCATTAGGAAATACAAAATCATACTCCTGCCATTCAGTATTATCTTTACTAATATCTCTATTTAAAGAAGTAAAAGTTACATCAGCCATACACTTCCTCCTTAAAAATATATTATTTAATATTCAGTTTTTTGCGGAGCATCTCTATCCCAACTATTTATAAATTTTTAAAAAGAAAATTTAAGTTTTTCTATATGAATTCTTGATTCGCAGTTAGTTCTACATTATATATAATGAAGCTTTTTTATTTCAATAATTGCTGAAATATACATTTATATAATCTTAGGCAGAATGAAAGGCATCTATTTAAATATAGCAATAAGCTTTTGCTCCAAAAAGCTTATTTAGCCAACCCAGCTAAATTAAACAAGAATTCATTGCACTATAATATCATATATTAGCCTATAGGAATATTTTATCATAAAATAATTTTCAAAGATAAAAATAAAATACTCTCACTGGATAATTGACTCAAATTTGACTTACACAAAATAAAAAATTTCTCTAATTTACTACTCATTTGCGAAAAGCACTTTTAAAAAACATAAAATTAGACCTCCACTTTTTCCTATAAAAAAACTGCCTACCTTCATAGTAGACAGTTAAACATTAACTAAATTAGGAAAAGAGGTAAGTTTTGGTGTAATTATTATATACTATTTTTATTCTCTAAATACTTCACAATAAGTTTATCTAATTTTTGGCTTAATTCCAATATCTCTGCACTAGTGAGTATTTTATTATCTTGTATAGCTTTTCCATTTAATTTATCCCTTATCTCTTCAAGTTCTTTTAATAAATCTTGAGATCTACCATTTCTTTCTTTTTTATCTTTTTTTATCTTCTTTTCTATATATAAATCTTTATCCGCCATTTCTATCATATCCTCCAAGCTTACTAAGCAGTCACTATGGGCTACTCCTGCACTTATTTGAATATTCATCCCCTCTTTGACTGCCATTTTATTAATTTCTTGACGAATTCTACTTATTACTTTCTTAGCATTATTATCCCTTTGATTAGAAAGTAAAATTATAAATTCGTCACCTCCATATCGTATTCCTAAGTCCCACTCCTTTCTAATGCTGTTTTTTATTGCTTGTCCAACTATTTCTATTACTCTATCTCCCATCAAGTGTCCAAATTCATCGTTAACTGCTTTCAAATTATCAATATCAATAAGTATCAATGAAAAGCTTTGTCTCCTAGGACAAATCATCACACCACTTTTAATCTGTTCTAAATAATTTTTATTATACAGTCCTGTAGCAGTATCTATTAGCATATCTCTACAATTTTTACACTGAGGATACTTTGGAATAGCAATAATCTGGTAATAAACTTTACCTGCAATATTAATCCTATCAATAAAAATATTATAGTCATCTAGACCATATTCAGCAGGCAGTTTTTCTATTAATTTATCTGAAACATTTAATTTTTTAAGATACTGACTAGCTACTTGATTATCAATATTAGCAGATTGTATTTCATACTTTTCATTTACTATAATATGGATTATTTTGCTTACTTCATGGTCCTTCCTATACATTACAAAGCCCTCCAGATTTCATATTTTGTTCTTTATTAGAACATTCTTAGATATCTTCACAAAAATGCAATCTAATAAAGAACTCAAAGCTATATGTTTATGAAATTAACATTTACAGGATTAAATACTGCAGGCTCTAGGATAAAAACTGCATGATTAGAACCAATATGATACAACAGGGACTATCAGTGGAACTCAAGATATTAGCAGATTATATAGATAGGTTAAGTAGTTTGAAGTTTAGGCGGCAGAAAAGAGTTGTAACTGATATTGAACTTATAGTTTATCTCAAGTACTAAATATAAGGGACTCCTTAAGGCAAGATAAATAAACTATACTCCGGCGCAGATTTATTAAACTATTATATAAACCTAACTATAGATTCTTAATCCATTATCACAGCACATATCTACTTACTTTTACATTTTTATTATTACCACTCATTCATATAATGTAAACAAAAAATACATCTAATCATACCATAATATATTATTGTATTCGCTCTGCTTCACACCTCAATTTAAAAAAATATCTTACAAGTTCACCTTCGTCTTTTATCGATTCTTTAAGCATATTTAGGGTTCTTTTCCCGACTCTCCTATCTATCAGTGCCAATGCCTTAATAATAGGATTGTCAGACTTCAATGATTCTTCAATAGGGAAATTTAAGAATCTTTCTGCAGCTTCGAGAAAATCATATTGTGAAAAAATACATTGTTCCGTCACTTTCTTATGTGCTATATCACTAATGCTTCTATTTCTAGCTATTTGAGATAATATATCTTCTGAAAAACCTTCAGTTCTTAGTATTTCATACATTCTATCTTGCTTAAAAACATCTTGTTCAAAATAAATATCTTTACTTTTCTTTAATTCTTTTTCTGCATTGAATACTGCAATTTCCTTCTTTATAGTACACATATTTACAACTTCTTTTCCGTTTACCGTTATATATGCCCTACCCGCTTGATCGTGAGCCTTTCTATAATTTGTAATCCAAAATTCTACCCTGCCTTTTAAGCTTGGGCAAATAAAATCTTCTAATTGCTTCTTTAATTTACTCCATTCCATGTTTGCCCTCCATTGATTGATATGCACTTTTCAAACATATTTTATCATATTAAGCTTTTTATGTATTATAGCATCAAAATTATTACTTAGGTACATTTGTAAGTATAATAAATATCACTTAATTTTCGCTGATTAAAGAGCTTAAATTTGTGAGTTTTAAGAATCGAAATGAAAATAAAGTTTAGAATTATTTTCATTCCTCCATTCTATTTTATCTTCTAACTCATTAATTTTATTATACTTGAAATTAATGCCTTAGACTTTTCTTCCCTTGAAAATCCTAATAAAAAACACATGGTCTATAGAAGTTTCCTTAATCTAATAAACCATGTGTTTTACTAGAATTTTATTTATTTCATTTTAAACTTTTATAAAATAAAAAAGCTGATTTGATGGAGACATAGATACAAAATCTAGGGTTAAATGGCAGTAGAAATGAAAGAATACATTATACATTTATTACTTATTAGACCATCTTTCATTTTTATTTATATAAATTTTTATACCAACATTCTTTTCCTTCTCGTACTATTTCAACCCTATCATATTCAACTAATCTACCTACAAAATATCTCCACACTTCAATATCATCAAGTATTCCATCATATCTTCTTATAAAAGTTTCTACTAGACTTTCTCCTCTTTCATTAAAATCATCTTGAAAAACTATAATTTTTCTTTTAGCAATTATTCCAGAAAAATAAAAGACTGTTTCAATTGAAGTTGATGTTTTCCCAGAAGGGGAATTTCCACCCTTTGTCCAAGCATAGCTTTTACATTCTACTACAATTGAGTTATCTGATGAAACCAAATCAAACTTATGAACTTTGTTAGCACCTATAATTAATGGTTTTTCACAGAAATTATCCTTAAATTTTTTATTTAAATATAATTTAACTCTATTTTCAAATTCTCCAGAAGAAAGCCTTAAGAAAAAGTCGTTGTTATTTATACTTTGTAGATTGGAATGATAATTTTTATTGCTTACTGCATAACCTACATTTTCATTACTATGCATACACCCAATACCATTTATCCTTTTAATCTTTTTACAATACGAACATTCCCTTCACAACGGTTTATCATATCCTGCTTAAACAATTTATTACACATAGCATTTATAGTTTGACGTGGCTTAATATCCAACAATTTTGATAAACAATCATCACAGAAATATTTATCTTTACTTTCCAAATAATTTTTAATTACTTCACTATGATTACTCATTTTATATCCCATTATAAAGAACATAATTAAGAAATAAGATATTGCTACTTGGATTCTCATTATCTTATTTAAAGTTCTCATCAATTCTTTTTTAAATATGCATCACAATCTTAGTTCCTATTAGTTTCTTAATAACACCTTAAAATCAATATCTTTATCCCCTCTCCAATCTATCAACCATAATAATCTTAACTTTTGCTCTGTATACTTTTCTCTTAATAAAAAAGCAAATCCCATAATCATCAAGATTTTTCTACATCTGTTACAGGATTTTGATACGAACTTTATTTTTATAGAGCGAACTTTATTATCATGGAATCAACTTTATTTGATTTATACATAGTTAGGCTCATAGAGCAAGGTCTAAGGTTCAGATTATTTCACCATATGCACAAACATCCATGTAATACCGATTACTTATTATTTAAGAAATAATGACCTCTTCCATTTTTCTATCTTCATATTCATTATAAGTATATCTTCTTATTTTTGATTTTGTATTACCATATCGTACAAACTTAAACTCATAAAATTTATCTCTTAAAAAACTAAACTTTCTCTTAAACAATTTCGCTACATTGTAATTTGCAGTAGTAAAAAATATTTGAGTTCCATTTGATATAACCATTTCTCTTAAAAAGTCCAATAACCCAAGGATATTTAAATCGTCAATATTTGAAACAGGTTCATCAAGTAATATAAATTTAGGCGCAGTTTTCATGCTTATATGAAACTTAAAAAATATTGATATTACAACTGCCGTTTTCTGGCCTGTGCTCATTAAGTATATAGGCACCTCAACTCCATTTCTGTACCCAACGATTTCTCCATTTTCATTCAAAGAAAGTTTATCAAACTCTCTAGGTGAATGTAGACTTACAAATAAATCACTTATATCACTAATATTTTCCCTGATAAATTCTTCAGCATACTGTGAAGATAGTTTTAGGCTATTTAAAATACCAATTGCATATATGCACTTTTCTTTTTGTTTTTTCTTAAAATCAATTTGTTGCTTTAATTGTTCTAATTTCTCATTATCTTCTTTTTGCTTAATAGCATTATTAACTCTATTCGTAAACATTGAAACTTCATCTAATATTGTCCGTACAATATTTCTCACCTTTGTTATAGATGTATTGTTCTCAATACAAATATCATTTTTTTCAATTTCATTAAGAAACTCTTGTAAAACATTAATTTTAGACTCATAAGCATCTAGTAATTGCAATTTTTTTTGTAAAGTCTGCTTATTTGCTTCTTTTTCATTAAACCTCTTTTTCTCATTTTGTATTAACTCATTTAAGTTATCTATTTTATGCTGCAAAATCTCTCTTTTATTCAAATACTCTTTTAATTTTGCTTCCAGGTGATTTTTTATAGAATTAATTTTCTCTAAAGTCAGTTCACTATCTTTAGTACCTGCAATATTATTTATATAATTCAAGGCACTTACTACAAAATTATAATTATACCCTAATACTTCTAATTTGCTTATATCATATTCCAACTTCTGTAATTGTTGCATTTTTATATCAACTAGTTTTAATGTTTCATTAACTGCCTCTATCATGTTGTTATTGCATCTGTTATTGGAGTAAATATTATTTCCTAACAATCTGTTTTCAATAATAAAGTTAAATGCGTCATATAGACTATTAATATATTGTTGTTGAGTAGTGTAATATTCAATCTCATTATTAATTTTATTTAATTCTTTGTCGATAATATATTTTTTCTCTATTAATTTTTGATAATAAGAATCATCTATTTTTATTTCTTTATCTATTGCTTCCAAAAATTTTTCTTTAGTTACAAAATTAGTACCGCATAATGGACATGTTGTGCTATTATTTCTTTCATTAAAATACCGCATACCTAATGCTTTTACTTGAATAATTATATTATCTATACTGCTCTTTTTTGACTCCTCAATTTCTATCTTATCGGATAAGTTTATTGCTTCTTTTTCTAATTCATTTTTTTTCTTAGTCTTTTCAAGTATAAGCATTCCTAAATCATCAAAATTTTTATCAACTATCTGTTTATTAACAAGATACCCCCATGTATCTTGAAAGTAACTTAATATACTGATTATTTGCTTTATATTATTTTTTTCACTTTCTAATTCTAATCGTAAGTTACATTTTTCAATATCTTTTATTTCTAATAAATAATTGTTTAACATATTTAAATAATTTTGTGTCTCTTCAATAACTTTATTAATTGAACTGTCATAATCCATTGCTTGTTGTAATTCTTCAGATAATATCTTAATATTATTATCTATGTTAATTATATTTTTTTGAATTAGGGCAAACTCTTCCTCTAAACTACTTCTTTCTCTCTTTATTCTATCGAGACTATCACATATATCTTTTTTTGAATCTATTTCTCCACTCTCAGATAAGAAATTATCCAATAATATTCTTATTTTTGTCAGTTTTGTATTAAATTGCCTTAACCAATTTAATACTGAATATAAATTAGTTTCATCATCTATTCTTTCAAAGCGCAATTTTATCTCATCTAGTAAATTATAAAATGGTTCCAACTTAATCTGTATACTACTAGTATCAATTTTTTCTAGTAGTTTGATATCTTCTTCAAGACAGTATATTTCTTTTTCAATTAAAGTTTTCTCTTGCTCAAATTTTTCCTTATAAGTTAGCCAATTATTTTCTATTGTTTTAGTACTTTCACCATAAATTATCTTACTAAATTCGTCACTATAATTAGGCTGTTCACCTAAAAAACAAAATGAAAACGTATCCTCAAATGAATAGTAATTATATTGATGAAATACCTTATTTAGTTTTTCTTTTTGCCTCGTTCCTTGTCTATTTTGATAAAAGCGACTCTCTCTTGACTTTCTTTCTCTAACATCATTGGGGATATATATCGTTTCATTATTTTCCATTTGTAATGTAATATTACTTCTTATATCATTGAAGTAAATATCATTATCTATCTCACCTGTATCGTTTTTTCTTATTTGGCCTGTCATAACTAATTCTATTGCTTCAAGTGTAGAAGTTTTGCCACTTCCATTAGCACCGAAAAGTAAATTAACATCTCCAAATTCGAGTTCTATATTTAAGCCGAAACAATGTGGACGATACTTGTCTGTCATTTTTAACTTCTTAATTTTACATAAAGAATGTGTCTTATTTTCTTCATTATAAATTGATGCAGAATCATAATTGTTTTCACTTTCAATATTTTTACCTTCTAAGAAATAATCTATTTTATATTTTGAATATGAATCAAGACAAAAAGTCATTTCGTTTTCATTTAATATATTATACCAATCATCAATTGGGTCAATAATTTCTTTTTCACTATCTTCTGTGATAACTTTGCCAACTGGTATAAGTTTATTAAAATGCTTCTCATCAATAACTAACTTTCGGGCATATTTCTCATCTCTTTCAAATTCAACTAACTCTTCTGATGAAATTCTTTCATATTCTTCACTTGGCAATACACATACAAAATATAAGTTCCAACTTAAATCTCCATACAATTTAAAAAATATAGGCTCAAGACATTTTTCTTCAATAATTTTTTTATACTGCTCTTTATCAGCAATATACTTCTTGTATTGGGAATAGTTTAAGTAGATAAAAATATACTTACTAACAAGTCTGTTATCAAATACATGATTTGCGATAACTACATCACAATCTTCAACCAAAGTATAATTCTTTTCGTACTTTAATCCACTTCCTACTACTAATTCTTTTAATTTCATAATCTTCACCTCATAATAATTGAAGTTCCATCTAATACACGGTCAGAGGAAGTTATTTCTGGCTTATATTCGGAATAACTAATAATTTGTGTTGTCCCCATCTTTTGGGTAAGTATACAAACATATGTATTTGTAAAGACTTTACGTAGTTCGTTTTCTCTTCCGTCAGAATTTTCAGATAGTAATTTGCATATTATATCTTTATTCAATTCGATTTTTTTATTTTCCGCTATCTCTTTCATCTTATTACTTACTTCTTTAGCATCAGGTTCATAAGGTATGTAAGATACTATAGCTTTTGCTCTTATGTTATTATCTTTGGGTACAACGTTAAAAACACAATCCTCTAATGAAAACATATGTGAACAAGCCAAATTTTTCATACCAGAAGGGATTTCTCCTCTTTCTATAAGTTCAACTAACTTACCCGTTTTTAGTAGTTCAACTAATTTATTGAAATTATCTATTGATTTTAATCTTTGCTCCTCACATTCATCATCAATATGTATACTAACAATATTACATATTTCATTATCCCCTATAGACAACTGACCTATTTCTAAATTTCCAAGACATGTACCAAAAAATTTATCTCTATCTTCTTTGTCTGCTTTCAAAGGAAAATTATAATCTAATTCATCTTCTCTTATATTAATTAATGCCTGTAAATTGTTATTATCGCTAACATAATCCTTTTCTATTAAATATCCCTGGTTATCTTTTATATATGCCTTATTAACTATTACATCATATTTTGGTTCCGCGACATTAGGACCATTTAATTTTGGCTTTTTGATAGTTAGCAAGTGAACAATTTCATTTTTTATGCAATACCATACTTTTAATTTACATCTATTAAAATAACCGAACCCTAATCCTTTTTTATAATTTTGCTTTCTTAAATCTTTTTCTTGTTCCATCCATTTATTTTCTTTATCTTTTACATATATGCACGACCACGAATTCATAATGTGTAAGGTCATATCTTCTGCAACAGAATTGTTTCTATGAATTAACTTGGTACCATACGCCCAATTAATAGTTATATAAATCAAACTATCACATTCAATTCTGTTGTAAAAATTATATTTAAAACTACAAAAAGTGCTATTTCTAGGTTTCTCATTAAGTTGTGGATGAAGCAATATAATATTCTCATTCCCATTAATTATTTTATCTAATGAAATATATCCTAAGTTTAGTGCATCAGCACATATTATTGTACATAATTGATTAGAATATCCCTTGCCAAATTTATATATAATTTTACCAGTACTCATCCCCATCTCTTCACAAAGCAATTCTCTATCAGCACTTGGGCAAGTTTTTAATTGAGGTAATATACATATACTACCATCTGTAAGCGTGAAAACATAAATTAAAGCATTAATAAAATTCTTTGCAGATGCAGTCTCAACAGCAAGCCTTATAACCTTTGCCCCTAATTCTTCAAACTTGTCAAGATATTGTATGAAATCATAATATTTTGTTCCTTGACAACATAAACACCAAATTTTACCCAAATTAGGTTTTAGAGATTCTGAAGTATCGGTAATTATTTTTGTAATTATATCCAATGGAATACAATATTCTGGAGTAATTAAAACATCGACATTTTCATATTTCGCTTTTTTGATTAAATCTTCACATAATTGTTCAAATAATTCATCATAAATAACTGGCCCATTAGTTCCATCGTATTCGAATAATGCACAGAATTGCGGACGCATCAATGTAAAAACATAAGGGTTTCCTTTGCAAATATCAAATTCTGGACATACTGGTCCTATTTTATCTTTAATAATATCTTCAACGTATTTAAATTCAACATTCATTTATATTAGACCCCATTCTATATACATAATATAAAATTTAATTACATTATAATTCAAATATTTCTTTATTTCCAGTTATAACTACAAAATTTTAACAATTAATTCAGCACCATACAAAGCCCATTCTACATAAATAATCATAAGCATTGTAGCAATTTAATTCCAAATTATCCTAAATAGTATAATACTATCAATCTAATAAATATTTGGAGATGTTATTTCTCAAGTTAATCAAACAAAAAATCTCTTACAACTTTCTTTGATTCCATTCTATTTTCCTCTCTAATCCCCGCCTTTCTCATAATCTTCCATAATTGCAGTACTTTTCCTTTTTTCTCTAATTCCTTAACTGCCCAGTGAATTCTCCTTAACCTGAAATCGTAATTAGTCTCTTTAGCAAAATCCAGGTATGCTTTTGTCTTTAGAAGTTTATCTAAGTGCTTTTCAAGCAAGCTTCCTATGCCCAATTTACTACTAATTAGACTAATGGTAATCCTTTCAGGTTTTTCGTCCGAATTTAGCATCTTATCAATTATTCCTTTTATCTGTTGTAATATCTCATTATCTCTTTGGTTCCAATCAACTCTGCCATTCGTAGCATTAGCCACTTTTTTATCAGGCGAGTTCTGGTTTAGCTGTTCCCTGTCATTTCTATAATGCCAGACAAATAAAGCCTTATCAACTTGCCGTAATTGCGTTTTCCCCATCTCTGGATATTGCTTTCTTAATTCATTCCACCTTTTTCTGTAATAATCCTTATCATCCAAGTTCATTGAAGAATAACTGCTCTTTTCATTATCATATACAACATAAGCCTCACTCCGCTTTTCCCAGTAAGTCGTTAATCCAAGTTTCTTAGCATACTTCTTAACTGTAATAGGGTCTACCCCTAATAACTTTGCTGTTTCTCTTAAACTTAACTTTCGGTCTAATAATTCTTTGAGTTTCTCCTCCCATACTTGTCCAAACTTTTTTATCCTTCCGAATCTATATCTTGCATCTTCAGACTCATCTGGCCCACTTCTTGTATAAACAAAACCGCAAGTACAAGAAAAAGTCCCAACAGGGCATTTTGAATCTGTACTGTATGCAACTTTTAAGTTAGAAACAACCGGCTTTAGGTAGTGTTCTGACGCTGCATTCAGGCAAGGCCAAGGTCCATTTCCAAAAGGCTTATATTCCATCTTTTTATTAAATAAATCTTGAAGTGAAATTCCAAGAAAACGGGAAAGAAGCAGATGTCTTATTGGATGAGCAGTCTTGTTTTTCTTTCTTATCATATCCATTAACCAATTTGAATCGTTATCTACATCAACACTGGACTGCACCATATCTAAAAATTCTTCACCATAATAATTAATAAACTCTTTTATAAGCCTCTTTCGGTGCACTTTTCCATTCACAGTTGCAAATCCCATTTCCGTCATCTTTGCAAGATACTGCTCTTTATACCACTCTATATTTCTCTTTTCAAAATCACTGTTAAGTAAAACCTGAGCATCCTCTGTAAGCCTAACCAGTTTTTCAAAAATATCATCAGCGTACATCACATCAATATCTGGCTTTACACAGTTCTCTTCGCTTGCAGCCTTATATTGGTATTTATTATATCCCCTGACCGGTACCAGGCTATTATATAAAGGAACATAATGTTTTGGGCATACCAGTACCCCAGGAATTTGATGAACTCTATGCCAGTATAACTCTCCGTACTGCAACTTATCTTCTTCAGTACATGTAGGACAAAACTTAAAATACTGGTTTAATACTATAGAACAGGCCATAATTCCAGTCCGGGTATATATGCTTCCTCCATTTTCCCCTTTCATTGATTGAAAAACTTGTTCTGCACGCTCAGGAGGCAAGAAAGCAGAATAGAACGGAAAAAGTGTATGATTTTTAATAAGATATTCTTCGGTATACCTGGAATTAAGGGGCATATTATTGACAAGGTTATGTATATTGGAAGGCAAGTCCATCACCGCTGTTACGGAAGTTGACCCAAATAGGTCTCTCATTGTCGCCTTATAACTTATATTTCCACTCCTCACATGGTATCTTGCAAGGACGCTGTATAATACTTCATCCTCATATGGCACAGGAAAAAACGTCATCATATGCGCTACACCGCCTTGAAAAAGTCTTTTTCTACCTGCTTAATAAGCCCTTTTTCTTTTAATGATTCATAGGCTGATTTTTTATTTCTCCTGCCCTCTTCCACAATAAACCTTATATCATTTTCATCCATATTCTTTGCTTTACTTTTTTCCTTTTGTTTTGATTTACCATTGGTTGCTATCATTTGTACAGCCTTTATAACAATCTCAGAAACTTCAAGCCCTTCTTCATTATCAAGTACCTTCTCAACTGCTTTTTGAGCCTTTTTGGCATCAATATTTAAGTCCAGCAATTTAAGAATTGCCTATTCCTTCTTTGAAAGATTGACTTCCTCTTCTTTTTTCTTTTGCTGCTTTTGAAGCATTTTCATCCTCATGTCCCAATATACTGACTGTTTGCTTTTGTCCACAAATCCCATAAAATCAATGTCTACAGTGCAAATATCTTCATATTTTGCGATTTCTTTAATATTTCCCGATTTTAATGCTTCCAGCATAGGACGAACCAATTTTAAATTATCTTTTGCAACCTGCCTAATCAGATTTGCTGTGATAACCTCTTTCCCTGAAAGAATAGCCCGTATTTGTGACATCGCATAAAGTTTTACCGCAATGTCTATAATGCCTTGTGACTCTTCATAGAGAACATCACTTAATTCAGGTGTTAGCGGTACTTCCTTTTTGGTCCATTGATAGTCCCAAAATGCATTGATAAGCAGTTCCCAACTTTTATCTTTGCTCAACCTCTCCCAAATCATATCCCCTTGTCCGCTACCACGCCTTGCCTGACGGAATTCAGATTGCAAAACTGATAATGCTTTTGTTGTACCAATAAGTACAGTAGGCACTCCGATAGTATTTACAAGGGTGACAAAAAAGTTAAGCATCTTTTCGTCCCCTCCGCTTTTTGTACTGCTCAGATGTTGAATCTCGTCAATTACTAATACTCCTAACGCTGTATTTCTGGCTATCTGAGACATAACGGAGAGCATAGTGTCTACTGTATTCCTACCTACCCCGAATTTCTTATGATAGTCTGTACCCAACAGGTCATCTACCTTATGGAAGAACTCGATACACAGGCCTTTCAAAGAACCATCAAAAGGACAGTCCAACTTAAGCCAAACCAGTTGGTACATACTAAAATTGGTATTATTATATTCCGAATGTACAATTATCTGGGGATAAAGAGATAATACACGGTTGATAGCAGTTGTCTTTCCCATTCCACTTACACCTATAATAGTAAATCCCGATGCAGTAGTCCTGAAGGATGCGTTGCTGCTTAACTCCCATTTCATGCTTTGTATAGCCTTATATCCGTCTTGTAGGCTTTCAGCATAGGAAGGTTTAAATGGGTTACGTGCCAGGTATCCCTGCCTTATAACCCGGCTTATCCTGCTTTCAAGGTCAAAATGAATACTCAACGGCTGAAAGCACTGGAACAACCGCTGTACCATATGAATGCGGTAGTGGTCATCCAATCGTCTTTCCTCTGGATTATAGCGGGGATATAGAGATAGTTTCTCCACTACCTCTTCCTTAGAGTAAACCGGTGGTAGTGCTTCAATAAATGGATTCCCGCTATATTCAGGTATCAACTGTTCCTTGTATTCTGCAACTACAGCATTAGCACCGTTAGGTATTATTACTTTATTCATGGA
>ENA-OWPA01000677-OWPA01000677.1-bioreactor-metagenome-genome-assembly--contig:-NODE-677-length-38160-cov-7.929339_pt1 | contig 38160 bp, 34 predicted proteins | sample MGYA00238139_ERZ651803 | MGnify/ENA primary metagenome ERZ651803 (study PRJEB26909, sample SAMN07631231) | bioreactor metagenome | isolation source: Switchgrass digestor | place: USA: Dartmouth... | reverse complement strand
GTTACAAACTTGATTGCGGAATTTTGAGCTATTCTACGAAACATTGTGCTAGTTTTTCATATTAACTTTACAGAGTCAAAACAAGCGTGTTTTTATCTATTTTTTTATATCTCATTTTTTTGCATGATCATAATTTTGCTAGACTATATATTGGTATTAATACTATCCTAAGGGTAAAAATCAACAATCTCTCAACTTTTTTATTTCAATCTTTTTACATATACGTCATATTCATTCTTTGCCTTGCATCCGGGAACTTTGACATAACCATGTTTTAAATAAAAGCGCTCTGCCGTATCTGTGGTTAATATAGTGCTGTATATGCCTTGGTCATAAAAATACTTTTCGGCAAGCTCCAGCAATTCAGAACCATGTCTTTTATTTCTGTATTTTTGTGCCACCCAAAATTCACGAATAAAGCCATAGGTTTCCTCAAAAAAACAACTTGTAAACACTATTGGCTTGAATTGAATAAATCCAATGATCTCTTCATTTTCATCCCGTCTGACAAAGGCCAAATTTCCTCCCTCGTCATTCATCTCCTTGAAAATCTGGTCCCAATCATCTACGGTAAAATCCAACTCTGAAAAATACAGTTTAAATGCATTTTGAAACATAGGATCTAAAAAATCAGATATTAGCACATCGGAATAACAGCCTATGTCATTCCCAATCTTTTCAAAATGATATATAAGGTTTAGACAATTTGGTAAATCATCATCAATATATCCTGTATCTTTAAAGCCTATTTTTTTTAATACATGAAGGGCAGGTGCATTAGATTTGCTAACACATGCTTCCACACAATTGAATTTACCTTCATTTTGAAGCCGTGAAATAATCAATCTCAAAGCTTCTGTACCAAAGCCTTTGTTTTGAAAACGCCTGTCGATCATAAACTGCTGCAAATCGTAACAAGCAGGCTCTTCATTCAAATCTTTTACCAATGCAATACCTATAATCTGATTATCATTAGAAATACCAATGACATTGGCATTTGAAAAACGGTAAACATAGCCTCTAGCCATAATACCGGTTGGAGTGTCAAGAAATACTTGCTGGTCACTGTCAACGGACAATTTTCTGGCATCTAACCAGTTTTTCTCATTAATATCAATTAGTTTAAGCAAAATTAATACCTCCAATATTATTTATTGGAGGGTCAACTTTCGCGGGCCCTCCTTACGCGATTCATTTTCATATTGGATCACCCCTTTCTATTTTTTGCATAATTACACTTTTAGTAGAAATTGATACGTTTCATTTTTTAATTTTCAACAACTCTTTTATTGTGTAATCATCTATAAAATATTATATATGTAAATTATCAACAAGTATACCCTATATTACCACAAATTAATCTATATATACATACGCCCCTTAATATAGTCAGATTTGCACATATATGATATTCTATCAATAAATAGTGTCACTAACTATTTAAACACTTTTCTCCAGTTCATGGGGCTGTTCATCAATAGTCTTTTCATCTGAATCACCTTCTAGGCCTTCACAGTTTTGCCATTGGGAACATGAATTTTTTTATACCTCCATCATCACTAATACATGGTCATATATGAGAAATGTAAATTATTGTGTATACTCATTCTTAGACATAATATTTATTTAAATCTATAATAATAATGTTAGATTTTGAAGGAGGTTGCCATGAAACGCAAGACAGATCTTTTATTTGGGATATTATTTGCTGTTGCAACCATAGCATTAATTGCACTGTTTCTCACTAATGAAGAATTTTTTTATTGGGCATTTTCGAGACATCATAATATACTAAGCTGGTATGTTAGACCTTTATTTATTATACCAATGGTTATGTTTGCATTTAAGAGAAGTTATTCTGGCATATTTGCTACGATATTTGCCCTATTTACAAGCATGTTCTGGTTTCCTGTTCCAGCTACAAGCAATCCTCATGTTATAGAATTCTTAACTTTTGAAATGGATTACCTTAAAGGTGCTTGGACTACTCCTAAGATAATAATGAGTCTTGCAGTTCCCTTATTTTTCTTCATGCTTCTTGCATCAGCATGGAAAAGAAACTGGAAATGGCTTCTAGGTGTTATCATAGGAGCGGCTGTTTTAAAAATTATATGGAGTATTGCATTTAGCGGTAAAGCAGGCATGTCCATTTTGAAACCTGCACTACTTGGCTTGATAATCTGTATATGCGGAATAGGTTATGTTTTAAAAAAACATAACCTATAGATAACAATTAAAAGTTAACTGCTGCATTCTGCTCTGCCATACTTATCATACCATCCATTTCACCTTGAAATAATTTAAAATCATTCTAGATAACTTTTAATTGTTATATTAGTTCTCTTATCACAAACCACAAGTTTGAAAATACAGCATCAGAAGAAAATGTTGGTTTATACTCGAACTTAAGCAGTTCCCCAATCATGTTTTTAAATGCCATTATTCCTTTATCTGTTATTTAGTAAATGGTTTTTTCCGGCCTGCTGCCTGGCTTTTCATTGGTTGCATTCAGTAAACCATCTGCTGCCATCTTATTAAGATGGTAATAAATGGTAGGAAGTTTAATTTGCGTAAAGTCAGCAAGCTGTTTTGTTATTATTTTTTAATCTGATAACCATGTTTTGGACCAAATCTTTGAAGTAATCCAAGAATATAAAATGGTATCATCTAAACTAACCTTGCTATATAACAAATTAGTCAGTACTGAGTATAATTATACTCAGTACTGACTCAATAGGGCCTCTATTTTACTTTAATATTATTTCTTCTTTCTTTAGCACACATTTATAACATGTTTAAACTTGCCACTTTGAAGATGTTGCCTAGGTTCTTCATTAGAATGAGGAATCTCTAAAATAATTAATGCCATGTGAAGCAAGAGTATGTGTTATCAAATCTTACAACAGACCAATGCCATCGATCCATTCAACAAGTTCCTCCTTAGACGGCTTGCCGTTTAAAATCCTGTCTTCCTTAATTTCTACGTCTGTTGAAACACTTTTTTCAGCTTCTCCACAGTTTTGCCAAAGCCGCTTCCTTCGGAAGTAACGAACAGTATTATAGTCTTTTCCGAAAAATCATAGCTTTCCAAAGCTGATCCCCTCATACTGTGGCCAAATAATATGTACCAAATTGAGAATATAAAATCATATCTTCTTATTATCATAATATTATTTTTTACATATTGACTTCTTTGGTTCTATTTTAACAATTTTGCAGTTAAGAAAAAGATACATCATGAGAGATTAAACATAATTGCTGTGATTATTCTCTAATTACTTTGCCTATTCCGGAACGCAAATAAATGGCTTATTATAGTCATTATTATCAATAACCATATCACAAAGCTTTTTGGGGTTGTATTTTTGCAAATATAATTTTTGTGCTGGGACATAGCGTTCTTTGTACTTGTCCAGAAATTCAACTCCGTATTTAGGTACATCTCGTATGTTTGCCCTATTTAGAACTTCGTCAAAACTTATATCCAGAAAAATTTTATAGTCAATCAGGTTGCTGATTGGAGGACGATATAACAATACTCCTTCTAAAATAATAATTGTATTTCGCGTGGTTTTTATATGTAACTTTTTTGTATATGTATCCAAATCAAAATCTAAAACATGAAAATCTTTATCGACATCATTTCCTTTTATTTCAGTAATTATAGATTCTAACTTATTCAAATCAAACGCATAATTAATATATCCCTGAGGTGAAGTATCCTTATATCGCATTTCTTTCGGATTGTGGAAATCATCCATATGCATCAATTGTGTCTGATAACCTCTGTGTTGCAAATATATGCTCAAAGCCTCGGCAAAAACCGTCTTTCCTGATGTGTCAACACCGTTTACGCCCAATACTATCGGTTTTTTTAGATTTGCAACTTCTTTTTCTATTTTTGAATAGATAAAGGTTTTATATATTTCCGTTCCGATTTTCTCAACATTATCAATCATAACTGCCATGTCTTTAATTTTATCGCTGCCATACCCATAGCTAACACCGATAAACGGCATGTCATTTTCTTGTGCTGCTGCAAAATCAGTTGCACTATCACCAATCATTATGCAATTTTCAGTAGAAAGCTGTTGAGTAACCAAAAAATCCTTCAATACCTGCCCTTTTGTTTTGCCGTCTATCCTGCTCTAAATAACATCAAAATAATGTCTTATCTCACATTTGTCCACCACAGCATCAATATATTCTTTGCTGCCCATTCCACAAACAGCAAGCAAAAAGCCTTCCGCTTTAAGTTTTGATAGCATTTCTTTAGCTCCGTCAAATAAACATCCATTCTTTTTGACTTCTTCAATCTCTCGCCACTTTATTTCTTGCTGAAACTTGAGCTTTTCCTCTTCGGGCATATCAGGTGCAACTTTCTCCAGAAATGCTTCTGTAGTTGTACACAGTAAAAGAGCCTCGTCCTCTTTTGACAGCTTAATTCCGTATTCTTCACACAATGCATACAGCGGTGGCAAAGCAGTTTCGTGAGTTCGATATAATGTACCATCCAAATCGAAGATAATCATTTGTCTTTTCAAACAATATTCCCTCCTTAACCTTGCCAATAAAAATAATCCCTAATTAGTAACTACTAATAAACACTAAATTTCAAACTATTCCGACTTAAATCCAAAAACATAAAGAAGGCTTATATTATGCCTTCCCAGTAACCATGCTATAATTTATTGCTTTCAGTGCTACACACAAGGAAATCAAGATAATGACATAAATGTAGGTTACAGCATCTAACCATCATTACTAAAATTTGATTACCTTTGGCTCTTCAGTAAATGAATAGAAGGTAGCTGTAGCATCCTCAAAATAGAGAACTTCTGTATTATCATCTTCCGCTGAATACATAGATTTAAGCTCCGGATAATTATCAAGCATATGCTTTTTAGCCTCTACTCTGTCATCCCTTATAAGCTTACCTGCAACTCTAAGCCACTTTCCATCAGCACAAGCGCAAATCTCTGCCTTTGGATTTGTCTGAAGCTGTTTAGACACGTCTTTTACCTTTCCTGTCTGGATATAAAGTTTACCTTCAAAAATATCCACTGTACCGAAAGGCCTAACTCTGGGCTGATCTCCTTCTACTGTGGCCAAATAATATGTACCACATTTCTTTAAAAACTCATATACTTCCTGCATTTTATTTTCCTCCCGTCTATGTTTAAAATATTTTTTATATTACTATTTATTCAGTTTTTCTATGATATAACCGCTTCATCATCATACATATTGCTACATATTTCATGTAAAACACTCTGTTTATATTTTAACATTTTGCAGTTTACAAGAAAATATATTATTAAAATAAAATAGTTATAAACCATGATATATTAATTATTTAAACATTACACATATCAATCTTCCATAAGATTCTTTTCAATCTGAATAATTTGCTCCCGTCTTTTATCAGGTAGCTCGCTAATATACCTCTTGAGATATAATCGTATCTTATGTTCTTTTTCTGATATATCCACAGCTTGAATATCCGAGTAAAAAGGATGTCTCCTAATCATTACTGCTATCTCAATATCTTCCAGAGTGTTAAACAAGGAAATGTATTCCTCTAATTTTCTATATTCTTCATCATCCATTTTAACACCGGATTCAAAATGGATTTTAGATTCTAAATCTGGATTAACCGAGTTTATGAACACTTTATTCAGGGTATTCAGCTTTAGTCCAATTTCAATATTAGATGCAATTTTGGGCAAGCTTCTCTCAATATATTTTTTAAGTGAAGTGTCTCTTATATCCAACTCTTCGTATATGTTCTTTATAGCCTTTTGGATGCTTAGCATAAGACCTTGTTTATCATATCCTTGTAATTTTTCATATATACATTGAATATCTTCCTGAGAAATTTTTAACTCTCTAATGCTTCCACCAGCAAGAGCACATCCTAAAGATACCGTCAATACTTGTTCAAACACATTTATCAATAAGTCCTCATACCTTCTATCATACCCATAAAGTAGCCGATGAATGTTTTTGGGTGAAAAATTCATGCAAAACTCATTCTCAAGATATAAATTCTCAAGGTATTTATGGATAAATTCTATTCCTATCAAATCATCAACAGGATTACAAAGTTGATAATCAATAGAAGCAGGAATATCATGAGCATCATATTCTAAATCGTAGGTATTAAAGAAAGTCCCAATACCTTCTTCACCAAGTGTGGAAACGTAAGAATGATTCGGTGTATCCAGCTTATTCTTTTGAACCATATGATATATAATCTTAGCTGTATTAAATCTACTATCGATTAATTTCCTGCCCCTCTCATATAGCTCATAAATCTTTACTGTTTTTAGCTCATATACAGCATAGTCCGGGTCGGGCAATGTCTTTAAGTATAATCCTATTGTATAAAGATTGGATTTCATAATTCTTTCAGCAATCTCAATTCTTATAGAACTGCTTACACCCATATTGTATCTCTCACATTTATTTGCCAGGAGACTAATACATTGCAGTTGCATATTTTCTATATCATACTCATTTAAAAGACCATTGGCATACGCCTCTTGCAGAATAGAGTTAAAATAGAATTGGCCGCTCAAATTATGGCTGTCAATGATGAGTCTCTTTTCAATATTCGCAATCTTCATCATCTTCCCCTTCATTATCACCTGAGCAATCAGGTGCATATCGCAAGTTATGAGCCATTTTATCAAGCTCTCTTTCTGACAACAATTCTATCGACCCTTGGCATTTCCCATCAAAGGAGCTTTTCATAAATTTAATGAGTTCATCATCACTTATTAAATCAAGAGTTTCATTTTTATAAAAATAAAAAATCTCAATTAACTCATGGAGTGTTTCTACATAGTTGTGCATAGAAATATAAGGAGAATCGCAAAACTCCCTGATTATTTTATCAATTATACCGCCGCCAAATTCAATACGCCCATATTTCTTAAGTGACAAGTTTCTTGTTTCAACTAGTTCAATAACATCCTGCCGAGATAAAGTTAACCCAAACCTAGAAGTAAAACCATTGCATTTTTCTATTTCATCAACAGCTTGTTTTGGAATCGAGGGTAAAAATGCACTCATAAGCTCTAATGACAATAGATTTCGCCTCCAAAAAATAAATTCAATTGTTGTTCAATTTATTACTTGACATTTTATTTAAAATATGTTATATTTATTTTGGGTATTTGTTTGTATATGTGGAGTTTTATTTTGCCATCTAATTTTAGAAAAATCAATAATATAAAATATATTAATTGGTGATTACAAAAATGCCGCTATTGAGAAGATTAATTCTCAACAAGCGGCTATTTTAGTTTATGGTATTACAATCTATTCTTCTATTTACAACATGTATTTAAACTTTGCCACTCTTGCATCATATTTTCTTTGATAACAGGTACTAAAACAGTTACAACAGAACCACCACATATAGTTTATGTCCGAATATGCCTTTTTTACATAAAAAGACACTCTGCATTATTACAGAGTGTTTATTCACGGATATTATTTTTATGAGTTTATCATGGTGCAATTATATACCTTTTCCTCTGTGTCAAACTTTCCAACTTCAATGTTGTTGGTCCAGAATGTAAATTGTTTAATCATCTTAATAAATTCTTCCGCATCAACTTCTGATTCTGTACTCAATATATCAAAGGTTCCGCTATGGTCTTTCAAGTAATATCCTGTATCTATGAATCCATTTCTAAAATAAAAATCCCTTCTTTTAAGACGCTGCTCTAAATTATCACATTCTTCCCGCACAGTCTCCATTATCAGTGAAACAGACTTTTTCTCTTGTTTAATCCATGTCAGTATCTTACTTCCATAACCCCTAGATCTTAAATCGCTTCTGACTGCAAAGTAATATATCAATGTTTTATCCTTATAATTAACAAGATATAAAATTCCGCAAAAAACATCATTGTCATAAACAGAAAGAAATTCTATATTGGGCTTCATAGCAAATAACTTCAATAATACAATAGGAAATCTTTCTATTTTGGGGAATGCATTGTTATATAAATCTCTGATCAACTTATAATCCTTGTCAATAAATTTCACTTCTTTTACCCTTAATCCTATGTAAATCTCCATATTAATCACGTCCCTCTGTCCATTGTTAATACTTTGTACAAACAACCAATAGACACACTATTATCTATTATAACATTATTTTAACATAATATGTGATGATGGCCAAAATAACAATGCCATCAATACAGGTGTCTCTTCATGAATTAGCTATATGAATGAATATCAAATATTATTGCAAAATCAAAAATTATGTAGTATATTATACTATCGTTATCAATATAAGGGGGTGCTTATGAAGCCATTAAGCAGTCCATGTTGAATCATTTATTCTTTACACACTTTTTCAAAATTTCATGGTATTGTATTGTAAACATGACGATATGATAGATATGTACCGCCGAGAGGTGATATAAATGGCTAATTTTACAAAAAAAGCAATCAAAGATACTTTTATTGAACTATTAAGCGAGCGTCCTCTTTCTCAAATTACAGTCAAGGACATTGTTGAAGCATGCGGCATCAACCGAAATTCTTTTTATTATCACTTTCACGATATTCCGTCATTGATTGAAGAAATTGTTAAAGAAGAAGCTGATCGCATCATTGAAAAATACCCTACGCTTGATTCTCTGGAAATGGGTTTTACAGCAGCAATTGACTTTGCGGAAAAAAACCGCCGTGCAATATTGCATATTTTCAAATCCGTAAACCGTGACATTTTTGAGCAACATCTCTGGAAGGTATGCGATTATGTTGTGGTATCATTCTGTAAAACCGCTTTTGCAGATCAACCAGTTTCGGAAGACGACCGTGATATCATTATTCAGTTTTATAAAGCCCAGTGCTTCGGTATGGTAATTGACTGGCTTAGAAGTGGAATGAAGGAAGATGTTCATCATAAAATTCACCGCATCTGTGAATTGCAAAAAGGTATGATCGAGGAAATGATTCGCAGAAGCATCGAAAGTAAGTAAAATTTTTAATACCGACGGTGACATGCCTGATTTTTAGGCAAAATCCCATCGGTGCTCAATTTTTAGTCATAGGTTTTGCCCGTGTCCATTTTTCGGTCACGGGTATTTTTCTGTCTATTTATGTCAACTAAATCAGGCCCTATAATACTGTTATCGATGGGAAAGGAGGGTTGAACTGTGAAAGCGCGCTCCATTACACCAATGAGGATAGCAAAAATCGGCTACATCGTTATGTCAGTCGTTCTCTTTTCATTAGGGACATTATTTATAGCCCTTCCTGACATATCGATGCGAATAATCGGAAAAACGCTGGGAGCAACTTTGATTTTTTTTGGTTGTGTCAAGCTTGTGGGCTATTTTTCAAAAGATTTGTTCAGGTTGGCATTTCAATACGACTTACAGTTCGGAATACTTGTTTTTATTCTCGGGCTCGTGATTCTTTTGAAGCCGTCTGAAGTTATTAACCTGTTATTTGCAGCTATGGGAATAGACTTACTTGCAGACAGCCTTTTCAAAATTCAAATAGCACTTGATTCTCGAAAGTTCGGCATCGGAAAATGGTGGGGAATTCTTGCCTTAGCCATTCTTGCAGGAATTATCTCGTTTGCTCTTGTTTTCAAGCCGTCTGAAAGTGCCAAGTATCTGACAGTTCTTCTCGGTGCAACACTTATTGTAGAAGGAGCCTTAAATCTGTTTGTAGCAATTACAACAGTAAAAATCATTAAACATCAATATCCCGATTTTATCGAGGATGATTACTTTGAAACGGAGGATGAAAACAGATGAAATTCGGAAAAGCAGTTGTAAAGTTCCGCGTGCCTATTCTGGTATTGACATTAATTTTGATGATTCCGTCGATATTGGGATATATAGGTACAAGAGTAAATTATGATATGCTGGATTATCTTCCAGAGAATATGGATACGGTTATCGGGCAGAATGAACTCATGAAAGATTTCGGCAAAGGGGCTTTTTCTTTTATCATTGTGGAAGATATGCCCACCAAAGATGTTGCAGCTTTGAAAGCAAAAATTGCGGAAGTGGATCATGTAGCCACAGTCATTTGGTATGACTCTTTTGCCAATTTGTCAGTACCGATGGAAATGCTTCCAGGTGAACTTTATTCCGCATTTAATACAGAAAATGCAACAATGATGGCTGTATTCTTTGATTCACCAACCTCTGCCGACGTTACACTTGATGCAATAAGAGAAATACGCTCAATATGCGGTAAGCAATGCTTTGTGTCAGGGTTATCGGCATTGGTAACAGACTTGAAAGATTTATGCGAGAAGGAAGAACCAATTTATGTTGGTATAGCAGTAATTCTTGCATGTGTGGCAATGGTTCTGTTCCTTGACAGCTGGCTTATTCCTTTTGTGTTCCTAGCTTCCATCGGTACAATGATTCTGTTGAATCTTGGGAGCAATTTCTTCCTAGGAGAAATATCCTATATAACGAAAGCCCTTTCTGCGGTTTTACAACTTGCTGTCACAATGGATTACTCTATTTTCCTGTGGCACAGTTATAACGAACAATGTGAAAAATATACAGATAAAAATGAAGCAATGGCAGTTGCAATCAAGGAAACAATGTTAAGTGTTGTAGGAAGTTCAACCACCACCATCGCAGGCTTTATAGCTCTTTGCTTCATGTCCTTCACCTTAGGAAGAGATATGGGTATTGTCATGGCAAAAGGGGTATTTCTTGGGGTCATAGGATGTGTGACAGTACTTCCTGCTCTTATACTAGTGTTGGACAAGCCACTTCAAAAAACAAGACACCGTTCCCTTATTCCAAATTTAGAAAAGCTGGAAAAAGGGTTGGTAAAGATATTTCCTGTATTTCTTGTGATTTTTGTACTTCTTATTCCACCTGCATATTATGGTTATAAAAAAACCAACGATGAAGTTTATTACGATATGGGTGAATGTCTACCAGAGGATATTGAATATGTTATTGCTAACTCAAAACTTCGTGAAAGCTTTGACATCGGTTCTACACACATGCTCCTGTTGGACTCTTCAGTCCCATCAAAAGATGTTCGTTCCATGATAAAAGAAATGGAACAGGTGGACGGGGTAAAGTATGTGTTGGGGCTCGAATCGATTATCGGTTCTCGTGTACCGGAAGAAATTTTGCCGGAGTCGGTTAAATCGATTCTAGAAAGCAACAAATGGAAACTGATGCTAGTAAACTCTGAATACAAAGTTGCCAGCGACCAGGTAAACAAACAAATTGACGATCTTAATGCTATATTAAAAAAATATGACGAAGGTGGAATGCTAATTGGTGAAGCCCCCTGTATGAAAGACATGATCGAAACAACTGATCATGACTTCAAGGTTGTCAATACAGTTTCAATATTGGCAATATTCGCCATCATTGCATTAGTTACAGGAAGCATTTCCCTTCCTTTCATACTCATTGCCGTCATCGAGCTTGCCATATTTATCAATCTCGGACTGCCACATTATTTCGGTCAAAGTCTGCCCTTTATAGCACCTATATGTATCAGTACTATTCAGCTGGGCGCAACAGTAGACTATGCAATCTTGATGACAACAAGATATAAGTTGGAACGTATGGATGGAAACAGTAAAAAAACATCAGTACAAACAGCCCTTGTAGCATCAGTGCCGTCCGTAATTGTGTCCGGTATGGGATTGTTTGCTGCAACCATCGGTGTTGCCCTTTATTCTGATATTGACATAATTAGCTCCATGTGTATGCTTATGGCGCGCGGTGCCGTCATCAGCATGCTGCTGGTTATCTTCATTCTACCGGCATTATTACTTCTTTGTGACAAGTTAATATGTAGAACTACCCTTAATATGACAAAAATCATTAACAAATCGGAGGTCGTTTACCAATGAAAAACAAAATAATGAAAATTATCTCTCTCTGCTTATGTATTGCTATACTTGCCGGCGGGGCAGTTTATGCAATTTCCTCAAGTAAAGATTATAAAAAAGACAAGACCATACAAAGAATAGCAGAGAATCAACAGGAAAAAGTTATTTCAAAAAAGGACTCTTTCAAAGATGAAACAGTATATGTCATTGCAAATGCAGATGGTACGATACAGAAAATCATCGTCAGTGACTGGATAAAAAACATGCTTACAAATGAAAAAAGTAATAGCGTAGAAGGGTATGAACTCGTCGGCAAAAACTCCATTGTATGGGATGCTGATGGAAGCAACATTTATTATCAGGGCACAATAGAAAAAGAGTTGCCTGTAGATATCTCCGTTTCCTATAAACTTGACGGCAAAACCGTATCTCCCGACGAACTTGCGGGCAAAAGCGGCAAAGTAACCATTCGCTTTGATTACAAAAATAACCAATATGAAACTATGAAAATAAACGGGAAAAATGAAAAAATCTATGTTCCCTTTGCAATGTTGACAGGAATGCTCCTTGATAACAACACCTTTGCAAATATTGAGGTTTCAAATGGAAAAATCATTAACGACGGAGACAGAACCGCAGTTATCGGGCTTGCTTTACCGGGGCTTCAAGAGAATCTTGCCATAGATAGGGAGCAATTAGAGATTCCGTCTTATGTAGAAATAACAGCTGATGTTACAAACTTTTCTATGGGAATCACTGTTACCGTAGCAAGCAATACATTATTCAATGATATTGATATGGAAAAAATTGATTCCGGTTCAGATCTAAGCAACTCAATGGCTAAGCTGAATGATGCTATGTCAAAGCTTCTTGACGGTTCTTCTTCTCTTTATGATGGACTTAGTACCCTCCTTGACAAATCAACAGAGTTAGTTACAGGAATCGATCAACTGGCAGATGGTGCTGCAAAACTTAAAGACGGAGCATATTCCCTGGACGGTGGCGCAAAAAAACTATCTGACGGAGCATCAGACCTATCACAAGGACTTGATACTCTGTCATCAAATAATGACAAATTAGTCGTTGGCGCAAAAAAAGTTTTTGAAACACTTCTTTCCACTGCTGAAACACAATTAAAAGCATCTGGACTTTCGATACCAACATTGACTATCGATAATTACGCTACTGTGCTAAATGGGCTCATTGAATCAATAGACAATGCAAAAACATACAATCAAGGCCATGAGCAAGTTACCTCCGCAGATAAATCTAAACAGGATTATATAAAATCACAAATTGCTTCCCTCAAGGCCTCACTAGATGACTATAATGCATTCTATGTCGGGCTCATGAACTATACAGCAGGTGTTGCACAAGCTGCAAGCGGTGCTTCTGATTTGAAAAGTGGAGCAAGACAATTAAAAAACGGAACAGATACATTATATAATAGCATTTGCCTTCTTTATGATGGAGTGCTGACAATGAAAAATGGTGCCCCGGCACTAGTAAATGGTGTAGCACAGTTAAAAGACGGAGCTATGCAGCTTTCCAAAGGACTTTCTCAGTTCAATGAAGAAGGTGTTCAAAAACTTCTCCATACAGTTGATGATGCGGAAATTCTTATGGATAGACTGAAGGCAACCGCAACTGTATCAAAAAATTATAAATCCTTTGCCGAGATAAGCGACAGCACAAATAGTAATGTGAAATTTGTATATCGAACAGACGAAATAAAATAATGCAAGCAATTTTTTATAACTTTGCCCTGATTTATAAATAAAATGCTTTTATGTAGGGTACTCTTTTCGTAATAATTAAAGAGTACCCTTTTTTGACCATGAAGAACCTTGTGCATATAATTAAGAAGTATCCCTCAATAAGAGTATTTTATGTTTTTTAGTTATTTTGCTACAGCAGAATCCATTCTGTTATGTGGAATTATCTGCATTGCTGGATTCACAGTTAAAGTTCTATTTCATGTAATTTCCACAATCCTATCTCATGTTTCTGCCTACACCATTTTGGAACTTATGAGAAAACGTGTAGCGTAAAAGCTGCTGAAAACCTCAAAATACATTGCCCCATGGCTTAATCTACTTAATAAATCACTTTTCCTTAACAGTTGAACACAACTTAACATAATATTGTTGATTGCTTCATTGTCTACAACATCGGTTCAACATGTTTCTGTATAAACTGCACACGATCAAATATTCTTGGTTTAAAAGTTCCTGCAACTCCTACTGCTATTTTCCTCTTTGGATTAACGTATATTACATTTCCACCGTCTCCAATAGCAGCATAAATCCTTTCCTTTTCATCAACAATCCACCAGAGAAATCCATAAGACATGTTGCCATATCTGTCACACAACCTTTGATATGGTTTTGATATTGCATCAATCCATTCATTTGAAACAATGCGCTTTCCTTGGTACTCACCACCATTAAGGCAAAGAAGTCCAATCTTTGCCATATCGGTAGCCGATAAAGCAAGACCCCACCCTGCTGTATTCACTCCTTGTGGATCAGCATACCAAACGTCACCTTTTGGAAGTTTTGACATCAAAAAGTCAAACTGGTCTTCTTTTGATATATCTTCTTTGTTTCGATGCCTGGGAATTCCCAATGGTTCAAATAGATATTTATTTGCAAAATCAATAGTTTTCATTCCACTGGCGGCGGCAATAATTCCATTGACTATCTGAATTCCTAAAGTTGAATATTTGAACTCTCCGGTGATTCCTTTTCTACCTCCCAATATATCCAATGCTGCTGTAGTCCAGTCATTACTGGTACATACTTTTTTCCATGGTTCTGATCTGTATTTATAAGGTGCGGTCATAGTGATAAGATGCCTGATGGTTACATCATAAATAGTTTTCTCGCCACGCTTTGGCACATAATCAGTGAAAAAATCCAACACCTTCTGATCTACATTTTTTATTAACCCTTGATCAATGGCTATTCCTACTAAAAGTGCTACTACACTCTTGGTTACAGACATAACATTAAGAGTATCTCCTGGCTCATATCCATTCCAGTAGTCCTCAAGCACAATTTCTCCGTTTTTTATCACCGTAATTTCACATATGTTCTTTTCATTGTTTTCGACATACTCATGTAATTGATCATTTCTAATCATACTTACCATCCTTTTTTCTTTAACTTGCCTTTAACCGGTTAAAGAGTATTTCAGTACTGCCAAAACAATACTAAACCTATTAAAAATCATTTTCAATAGATTTTAAAACTTTTTCTAGTTTTTAAGAATCATATAATGGTTTTACCCAAAATAGCATATAAAATAAACACACTGCTATATGAATCCCAAAATCACATACTTTTCAAATTTTAATAAATAAGTCATTCAGGATAGTTGCTTTATTAAATTAAACACAGATTGTAAGAAGACAACTTAAATTATTTTCAATAGACGCTAAGAGGCAGCTGAATCATCAGCAAAAAGTTCATGATTCAACTGCCTCTTAACATTCTTATCCAATGATTTATTTATAGTTATTGTAGTTTAAACTTATTAACTTCACCGAGGAGTTCCTGTGCCACATATTCTAATTGGCTTGCAGATTGGGCAATGGTCTCCATCGAAGCCAATTGCTCTTCAGATGAAGCTGATATTTCCTCCATGCTAGCCGATGCTTCTTCTACCACAGCAGAAATATTGGTAGCTTGTTTAGTCACTTCATCGCTCTGCTTATTTACTTCATCTAATGCTGCTGAAACCTCATAGGCGATTTGTGCCAACTCTGCAATGGAACCAAGTATCTTGTCAAAGCTTTCTTTTGTATCTTCTGCCGAAGATTCCACAACAAGTACGCTTTCCTTTGCCTGATTCATATTTCTAACGGTTTCATCAACTCTATCATTAATGCCATTGACAATCTCTTCTATCTTTTTTGTAGAATCGCTGGATTGTTCAGCCAGCTTGCGAATCTCTTCTGCTACTACAGCAAAGCCTCTTCCTGCCTCTCCTGCTCGGGCTGCTTCGATGGAAGCATTCAATGCAAGGAGGTTGGTTTGCTCTGCTATACTGTTTATTGCACCTATGATATTTCGTATCTCATCAGCCATTGTTGCCAGATGATGTATCGATTCACCAACTGCATTGGTATACTTGTTGTTTTCTTCGATTTTCTGGCTTTGGCGTTCCAGGGCCATTTGACCCTCTCTGGCAAGCTCCAAGGATTCCTTTGCCTTATCCGCTGCAACTTCTGTCCTTCCCGCTGCCTCTGATACGATTTCATTAACCTTGGCAATGGCATTTGTTGAGTCTTGGACCATTTCAGCTTGATCGCTGTTGCCTTGAGCCATTTCATTAATTGTTGTAACTACCTGGGTTAGGCTCTGAGTGGTTTCCTCTGTTGTTGAAGACAATTGCAAAGAATGAGAGGCTAAATTCGAAGCAACGGATTGAATATTGCTTACCAAGCCTCTTAAGTTTTCAGTCATAGTCTTCAGGCTGTGATAAAGTTCTCCTATTTCATCCTTTGTATTTACTTTAACTTCAAAATCTTTCAAATCCCCATCGGCTATTGTTTTTATTATTGAGGACACATCCACCAGTGGCTTTGTAAATCGTCTTGAGAAGTAGAAACCCAATAATCCAACAATTATAGCAGCTGCAATAAGCATAGCAACACATACATTCAAAAGTTTATAGGAAGAAGACATAGCCATCGCAACAGGTGTCTCTACGGCAATTAACCAACCTGCCTGTTGGTTCAATGCATGGCTGACAATGACTTCTTCACCTTCGATGTTTGCAGTCTTCAGAGTAGCATTTTGTCCCGCAAGACCTGCTTGTATAAATTCCAATGAATTGAAATCTTCCTGGTTTTGAACATATTCCATATTAGGATGGGCCAATACGGTACCTTGCCTTGAGAGAACATAGACATCTGTACTACCTTCTGAAAGTTCTGTAACAAACTCACTTACTTGTGAAAGCCCAATACTTGCTTGTAGGGCTCCGACTATGTTGTTATTCATATCACGAACCGGAGTGGCAATAACTACAATTAGGTTTCCAGTATCCTTCGCTACGAGAATATCTGATACACATTCTTCAATCCCACTCATTGCTTGCTTAAAAAACCCTCTATCACCGATATTGATTAAAGCATCATCGTCACTTCTAACAACCTGTTGCCCTTGTGCATCAGCAAGAGAAATAATTATATCTGGATTTGCTTTTTTAGCACCTAACAGAACATCTTTCGTATTTTCTATATCAAAATTACGAACTGCCGGTTGATTGGCTATAATATGTAATGTGTTAAAATTCTTCTCAAGCATTCCGTTTATTTCAGCTTTTGCAACCTCCAATTTGTCCTTGTTCAGTTGATAGATAGACTGTCTGGAAGTTGATACAAATGCGGATCCGGACACACCTGAAAAGATCAGTAGTGGAATTAAGCTAGTAGATAATAGCATTAAAAGTAACCGTGTTCTGAGCTTCATATTAACTCCTCCTTTTTAAATCTGTTAATTGTTAAATTAAAAGTGAAATAATCGCATAATGGGTCAAAAATAAAGATTGGATACTTTGACTAATTGTGCCATAATCCCAATATAGTTTTACTATGAATATATTTGGTATTTACCATAAATCAGCAACTTATTATTAATAGATAATTAATATAATTTTATATGTACATACCTTTAAATTTTACGACTAATTATGGTAAATTTCAAGATTATTCGTCTATTTTCGACAAAAATAAAAAGAATAATTATTATTATCAAAATTTCGAAAGGTATTTTATGATTCAATTACTAAATGTTGGAGATGTACCTTTGATTCATCATTATTAAAAAGAAATGTCATAGTTTCTATGGAATTGTGATTAAAGTAAATTCTAAATGTCAGTTGAATTAATTATAGAGACATTCATAACCCAACTGACTCTTAGTTTTCTTATCTTATAATGTCCTTGGATGATGTATTGATTCACCAACTGCATTGGTATACTTGATGTTTATAAAACTATCTCAATAAAATAGCTGATTTAATAAACAAGGTTAAATCCTTCAACGGAGGCACCCATATTATCATAATATATACGCCTATTCCACAACTGCTGATTTTGGCTTGCCCTCTAAAGGTGTCAACAATGACCATGTAAATGAGGAATGACACTAGTTTCCATGATCTTGATTATACATATGAAGAAATACTTTCATCTAATAGACTTGAAAAGTTCGATGAAAACAAAAATTGGCTGTGCACTACTAATCAACTATATGTTGTGCAACAGCCTTTCTTATTATCACCAATGTTGCAGACAGGAAATTCACAGTCTCATAACAGAATATTTGCTTCTTGTGAACTCTTTCATGAACATTACAATTTATTAACGGTTAGTTTAAAGAAGTTTCTCAATATCTTTTTCTAGTTGTTCTGGCTTATAAGCCGGTGAATACCTGGCATATACATTTCCATTCCTATCGATGAGAAATTTTCCAAAATTCCATTTAATATCGCCAGGTCTCGCATCAGGTGTATATTTTTTTACTTTTTCCTCAAATGCCAATGTATCTGCATCTCCCTTATCCTCTGGAGCCTGCCCTTTGAGCCATACATATAGCGGACTAGCATTTTCTCCATTGACATCTACCTTAGCAAAGCGAGGAAAAGTTGTTCCAAAGTTCAATTTGCAAAAATTGGCAATATCATCGTCTGTACCAGGTGCTTGATTTAAGAACTGATTGCAAGGGAAATCCAGAATTTCAAATCCCCTATCTTTATACTTCTTATACAGTGCCTCCAAACCGTCATATTGAGGAGTCAAGCCGCATTCTGTGGCAGTGTTTACAATTAGCAGAACTTTTCCTTTGTACTGGGATAAAGATACATCTTCTCCCATATTGCTTTTTACTGTAAAATCATATACCTTCATCTTTCATTCTCCTTTATTTTAATTTTACATTCATCAAGAATCTTGCATAACAGTTTTTAAAGCATTTTAGGTTCTTAGTCATTTATATTTATACACTTAGCTATCTGCTTTAGAATCATAGTTGCCTTTTCCTTCAGTTTCTCACCCACTTTTGTAAAAATGATATCCATGGTACTTGCCAACATCACAATATATTGTGTGAAAATAGGCCCTATTTCATCATCAATTTTATTCCCACATTCTCTTCCTTCCAAATAAATCATCAGCAATACTGATTACGACATCCTTTAGCTTAATTTTTTCAATCACATCTTCTCATCCTTCGCCTTCAATTATAATTCTTCCTTTCACCACCAGATAGCTTTATCCAAAATCTGATTCTCATAGAAAGAAGTTTTTTGTTCTTCCTTTTGATTACTCTCGACACATAAATCATCCTTTTTGGAAATCTATTGAGTTTTTCTGTAAAAAGCTATACAATCTATATGATGAAAATAATATGAAAGGAGGATTTTTATGGCCATTGCATGGACTCCTAACCTATCAGTCGGTGTCAAGGAAATTGATGACCAACACAAAATATGGTTTGAAAAAGCTAATGAACTATTTGAAGCCGGTAAAGCACAAAGAGCTAAGGAATATATAAATACAATGATTGATTTCTTAGATGATTATACAAAGCAACACTTTAAAGATGAAGAAGCCTATATGGAAAAAATCGGCTACCCTGAGCTCGATGCCCAAAAGAAAGCACATGCAAGCTTCATTGAAGAACTTGCTAAATTGAAGAAAGAATATAACGAATCTGGTGGTAATATTCTAGTTGTAATAAATGCAAACAAAATGGTTATAAACTGGCTTACAAACCATATAACAACCATGGATAAAAAAATAGGCAATTATGCAAAAACTCTTTAGTTATTAATTCAAGGCTATATGGGATTACATGCCAATCAACGGCTTGCAATCCCTATAACTTTTATCATTGTGGTGGACATTTCCTGCAAGGCTTATTTTCCTTATCTACAATCCCTAAGCTTTAACTCCTCAAAATCTTTTCCATTGGTTTTCCTTTTGCCAATTCATCAACCAATTTATCAAGCCAACGAATTTTCTGCATTAGAGTATCTTGTATTTCTTCTACCTGATATCCACAAATCACTCCTGTAATTTTAGGGGCATTTGGGTTTATCTGGGGAGCCTCGTTAAAAAAGGTTTCATAATCCACATTCTTTACAATTTGTTCTTGCAATCCGGAGTAATCATATCCCGTCAACCAGTAGATCACTTCATCAACCTCGGATTTGCTTCGCCCTTTACGTTCTGCCTTCTGAACCAGCAATGGATAGACCTTCGAAAATGGCATTTGGTATACCCGTTCATTTGTCATTGAGTGTCACTCCCTTTCTTTCTATCTCTATTATCTACCGTAGTAGCTCATACTCTATCCTCACCATCATTATCTTCTGCTTACTTAAATTTTCCCAATGCATTACATTATATTTATTTGTAATTAGAGTAACATATCCAATTTACTCACTCAACAGTTAAATATTTTTTTATATCTCTACATAAGAATATCAAGTTTTGTCCTGCACCACCCACATCTAGTCCACATATTATGTAGTGCAAAGATAATCAAATCATAAAAGGAGGGTAAAGCATGGCTACATTGTTTAAACTTGCCATAACTGCTGAAACAGTAACAACTGTTTCAACTAACCCGGATGTGAAAAGATTCTTTTATACTGTAGATCCTCAACATATTGCTTCAGAAGTCTTAACCATTCCGGCAACTGCTTTTATAGACGACCAAGATAATCCCGTAACTACTATTACTGAAGTTACAGCAGGTAATGGCTATTATCTACTGTTTATAAATGGCGCATTGCAACAGGAAACCTTATATACAGTTTCAACTACAGACGTAATAATCCAGGATGCAACCAATATTCCAGAAGATGCACTAGTTACTCTAATTGTTACTAACTTCGTTCCAAATGCAGATTCTAATACCACAATAATAACTTAACTAAAAGAAAGGGTGGGGCATCATGCCCACCCTTCTGTTTCAAATGTAACTATGAACAATATATGGGAATAAAATAATGTAGAAGGTTTGCTTGGAGTGAAAATGATGTCTAACAATATGTCATGGAAAATTGAATGTCACCTTACAGATAAAGAAGGAAACATTTTAAACCCATACAAGCCCAATGCAATTAAATATATCAATATAACACCTCCTAACATTGTTTTTAAAAAGCGTGTCCAGTTACCCTCGGGAAAAATTGTGGATATGAACAAGTTTTTGGTGTTAATAAAAGGCTATGTTTCCCTTTTTATAGGTGATAATCGCATCTCAAAACCAATACCATTTAAGGCATATAAATTTTTTCATCTTTACGCACCAGAAGGAACTAATGTATTTTTTAGAACCTATAGTTTTAAATGTTGTATTGCTGACATGTGCACTAAAAATAATTCACTTAATAAAAAAATAAAAGTGATGCTTGGCACTGTTGTTCATTCAGAGGGTCAAGCAGACTTAGTTATTCCTGTCATAGATAATTCAACGGAAAATGTCAATATTTTTGCATTAGAAAGAGAATGTGTCAATGTTACAAAAATATTTCACCAATGCCTTTTCACAAATGCAATAAATATTACATACAAAGAAAAAATCATTAAAGCTGAAATATATCAATATACCACTTTCTCTGATGGAATCAAAAAAACATATACTGATAAAGATGAAATAAGCAAATACAACAAGCGGGGCATCCTTGATCCTAATAAGGTTTCGTACTGTTCCCTCTTTATCAATGGAGTCTTACAGCCAAAGGTTAACTATGATATCAAAAAGGGATTGCTCACATTAAAAACAGAAGATGTTCCTCAGAAAAAAGCTCCTATAATAATTAACTTTGTTACTTTCAAAGATAGAAACGGCAGGATCTTGCCGGTAGAAGTATATTGCTATAATACCATTTCCAATGGGATGAAGAAAGAATTCAATGACGAAGATGAACTAAAATGCTATGGATACAAAGGTATAATGGATCCTGAACAAGTATCCCTTGTTAATTTATATATCAATGGAGTGTTGCAGCCGAAAGTTAATTATGAAGTAAAAAAGGGACTTCTCACTTTACTGACCTCAGATATACCTATCAAAGGAGCCCCTATTACCTTAGAGTTCATAACCATAAAAGGCAGCTATGGTCAAGTTCTTAAAGCAAAAACTTATACTTATAATGCCCTTGCCCATGATAGAAACACCTATACTAACAATGATGAAATAAAAATGTATGGATATAAAGGCATACTCAATCCTAAAAAAGTTTCCTATCACAACCTTTTTATAAATGCTGTTATTCAACCTTCTTACAATTATACAGTATATCAAGGTTTGCTTACTTTAAACACAAAGGATCTCACCTTAAAAGGTTCACCGATTTCTTTGGAATTTGTAACTATATCCTATTTATGTTGATGCTGATGTCTAAACGACTCAGTCTTCACACTACATTTTTACCAATACACACAGTTAATTTAGAAGATCAGATAGAACACCAAAGAAACTGATTGAAAATAATTAAGCAATCATGGAGCAAATCTAATATAACCATCTTCCAATGCAATAATTTCTTTGCTGACAAAATGCTTAAAAACCAAGCCATAATAAACTAAGGCTTGGCAACTCCATAAACATAGCTATTTCAAATTATTCATTAAATCCATATTTTACAGCTTTGCTAATTCCTGTTCAAGGGATTCTAATTCTCTCCTGTAAATTTCCAGAGCAGTTTCCTGGCTAGTTCTTAAATGTTTCGGAACTCTGTCCATCATATTTTCACAATCTTCGATTACTTTTTTCTTCCTGGTTATTTCGTTTTCTATTTTCATTTTCGCATCCATTAATTGACACCTGCCTTTGATTCATGGATATTATTATCTTCTTCATCAGAATAACCTTCACAAACAGCACTTGGTGATTCACAAAGCTCACATGTTTTTTCAATATTATTTATAATATTGTTGTTGGAACCTATGTCGATTATATTCTCCGGAACATTGCATACCAGCTTATTATTCATTACAAGATTTCCTGTAGATTCTTCACCAAGCAAAATTCCAGAATCTCCATTATATGATATTTCATTATCTATGAACACTCCAAATTGTCCGTTATTATTCTCTATGCCTTCTTCACGATTGCATACTACATTGTTTCCACCTGCAAAATAATTGGTATATTCCTCAAAAATAATATGGGTACCAAATATAGTACCTTTAACCTTATTTCCAATAAACACAGAGTCTCTTTCTTGACTTACTATCACCCCTAGACCATTATCTATCAATAAATTATTAAACGCCAGATTGTTGCTGCCGTACATCTCTAAGCCATTGTTCCTGTTTCTTATGGATTTGTTGGATATGAAGCCATTGTTGCTATCTTGTGATAAAAAGGATTCAAACCCATCTCCATAACATCTGCTAACTACATTCTCAACAACACGATTATTTGTGCTACCTCCAATTAATAATATGCCATCGTAACAATAACTAATTTCATTTCTCCAGATTAGATTATCCCTGGAACTTACTATTTCCACTCCATGTTCTAACATATTATGAATTCTGTTATTTATTATTCTATGTCCAAACCCAAATTCAACTAATATGCCACTAGCTCTATAATGTCTTATGTTGATACCTTCTATCCCTACTCCAACTACATCAGGCAGTATGAAGGCATCAAGGAGGATACTTCTACCATCAAAGATGACTCCTGGCCCCTTAGCAACAATTCTAATATAGTTTTTTAAAACGGCAACACTTTGAAAATATATGCCCTCTTCCAAAAGGAGTACATCTCCTTCATTTACATTGTCTGAGAGTATTAGTTCTGTAATATCCATAAGTGGTGTCACATTGATTACTGACATAAAAACACTTCCTTTCATATAATTTAATAAGCTTGTTCAATAACAATATATTTCCTACATAGCAATATGTGACATGCTTCCAATATGGTATCTTTCAATCCATCATAATCACAACCATTGGTAAATGAAGATTTTAAAATCCCAATAATTAAATAGGAGCAACTTTTTTGATTGCTCCCGAATTGCTTTCTCATATATTCACCATCATCATGGAAGCTTCACTTTGGGTATATGATTTTACCAGTGCATATACCAGATTATCTTCTTCTATTTCAGTCAAATGAAGAACATCGTTTACTTCAACTACCATTCTTTATTTACGGCAGTTTTACCTGCTAATGAATAATCATACTATAACTCTTATTTTTGTGTTATCTTAAATATTAACAAATATATTCATAAGGATGTGGTTACTTTGGGTTTTTCCGGTAGAACAGTAATTATAACTGGAGCTGCAAATGGAATCGGTAAGGGAATTGCTCTACATTATGCCATGCAAGGAGCCAACATTGTTGTAGCCGATATGGATGAACAAGCTGGAACAGAAACAGTTTCTCTGATTAAAGAAAAGTTAGGAAAAGCCATTTTCGTACAGACCGATGTTCGAAAAGAAATAGATATTGTCCATTTAATGGAAATATCCTTTCAAACATACTATCGAATCGATATTTTAATCAATAATGCTGGAAAAGTGTTATTTAAATCACCATATGATTTAACCGTAGAAGAATGGGATGACCTGATAAACACGAATTTAAGAAGCGTTTTCTTAGGCTCACGTGAAGCAGCAAAATATATGCGTCAGAATAAAGATGGTGGTTCTATTGTCAATATTGCCTCCACAAGAGCACTTATGTCTGAGCCCAATTCCGAGGCCTATGCTGCTACCAAAGGTGGAATTGTTGCTCTTACCCATGCTCTGGCAGCTTCCTTGAGTAAATATAAAATTACGGTTAATTGCATTTCCCCAGGTTGGATTGAAACAGGTAATTATACGCAATTACGATCAATTGACCATGAACAACATCTGTCCAGACGAGTAGGAAAACCGGAGGATATTGCCAGAGCTTGTATTTACTTAACATCGAAAGAAAATGATTTCATCACAGGCATTAACCTTATTGTGGATGGTGGAATGACTCGAAAAATGATCTATGAAGAGTAAAACCATCTAAATAAAACCGGTTTCGAGCTCTATATCTTGAAACCGGCTTTATTTTCTATATAGTAGAATTAGTCTCTAATGATCTTCACGTAGAACTCCCTGTTTCTAGGCCCATCAAATTCACAGAAGTATATTCCCTGCCATGTACCAAGCAGAAGCTTTCCTTCCTGAATTATCACTGTACAAGAAGATCCCATGAGAGATGCTTTTATATGAGCATGAGAGTTTCCTTCATAATGAAAATATTCTCCATGTACAGGATATGTTTTGTCCAATGCAGTAATCATATCCCGCACAACATCAGGATCAGCATTTTCGTTAATAGTGATTCCGGCTGTTGTATGAGGCACATATATGACTGCAATACCATCACGTACATTGCTGTTTTTTACTTCTTCGCCCACCATATTGGTTATGTCGATGAACTGCTGTGGTTTTGTGGTTTGAATTATGTAGCGCATACTGTATTCCTCCTAATGGAGAAAATTATTCTACTATCTTCTCCTTCATCTTTCCTATAAGCTCCAACACTCCAGCTTCTATCTTTCTAAGGTCCTCTTCCTTCGGTGCACCTTCAAATTCAACTGATTGGATAAAACTCCAGTTCATTTTGTTCCTTTCCATTATTTCATTCAACTCTTTCTCTGCACCTCCTGACCATCCATAGGACCCAAATCTAAAGGCTAATTTACCTGCAATCTTCTTTCTTCCAACTTCATCCAAGGCCGCTGCAACTGGTGGGAATAGCTTATACTCATAAGTAGGCGCTGCAATAATAATTCCTGCAGATTTAAAAACAGTTGCCACCATTTCACTGTCACTATCAATTGGCATTTCCAGCTTGTTGTACTTAACTCCTTCTCTTTGAAGTATGCCTTCAACATAATCAACTGCTTTTGCAGTCATTCCATACATGGAGCCCCACAATATAGTTACTTCGTTTTTTCCTGCCCCTTCTGCGTATTGGGAAAACCTAAAATAATCATCTATGATTTTTTGAGGATTTTTTCTATAAACCGGACCATGGCCAGGTGCTATAGTGCTTATTTCCAAAGTTTTTGCTTTTTCGATTGCCTTTCTCAAGCTAGGTGTAAAGGTTGTCATTACGTTGGAATAATACCTTATTCCTTCTGATTCAAAGAAATCTACCTCTTCTGTTGTCATCTCATCATCAAAACAATGGTCTCCCATTCTGCCAAATGATCCGAACATATCGCAGGAAAATAGAGTTTTTGTATCTCTTTCATAGGTGTACATGGTATCTGGCCAGTGAACATTTGGCACTGGATGAAAGCTCAGTACCTTACCCTTTCCAAGGTCCAGAGTATCTCCTTCTTTCACAATTCTTATATTTTCTCCACCATAAAAGGAAGCTACCATCTTTGCCGCTTTATCAGTACATATTACTGTAAAATCATCCTTAATTTTTCGGAAGTTTGAAATCCAGCCAGAATGGTCTGGCTCCATATGATTAACAATCAAGTAATCTATATTCTGTGGATCAACACCTATTTCTTCTAAGTTTTGGTAAAGGGTTTCAGGTATTCCATCCCAACCAATTACACCATCAATTATTGCAGTCTTTTCTCCCCTCACTATGTAGGAATTTAGAGTCACTCCGTTTGCAAGCTCCCAAATTCCCTCAAATAATATGTCCTCAACATTCATGGTAAGCATATATATTCCGTCTGCAATTTTCAACTTCTTCATGTCTTATCCTCCTTTAACTCATAATAAAATATCCATTGTGAAATTGCTCATCATGTTAATAATTACCTATAGTTCATAAGTAAATGTATAGAAGATATATAAATATTATACAATATATTCAAACATCTCGGAATGACTATTATAAATATCAACACATTTAAATCATATTGATTAAGTTATTCTTATTTGGTACAGATGTTAGAAAAATAAATATACTTTCCGGAATCAAAAAATCTCTTAATTTCTAAAGACTTACAAATAAAAACCAACAATCTTCAAAGTTTGCTTCTTGTACCATAAATACCAAATTGTTATAATATTATAAAAATATAATTATACCTATGGGTATCTGAGAGGGTGATTTTATGTCTTGCTACTATATTGTCGGTGTTCGAATGGAGAACAGAATTGACAATGCAGTTAAATTTCAAGAAGTACTTACAAAAAACGGGTGTAAGATCAAAACACGCCTTGGATTACATGAAGTGAGTGACAATGCATGCTCAAATGACGGTATTATCATATTGCAACCTTATGGCAGCAGGGAGGATGTTGAATCATTGGTCAATGAACTCAACAGCTTGGAAGGCATAACAGCGCGGTATATAGATTTAAACTAAAGCAAATATGTTGCAGTAACAGTGATAAAGTTCCACAGACAATTTTACAATAACTGTCTGCGGAACTTTATTTACCTACCAGCTCTACATGCAGCTTATTACATCTATAGATCACTTTCCTATCATCATGGATAACAGTTATTTGATATCAAGTGCAGCTTCCCATTCAGCTTCTTTAAAACCAACCAAAACGAAATCATCGCTGATAAGAATTGGACGCTTCACAAGCATACCATCTGATGCCATCAATCTTAATTGTTCATCCTCGTTCATAGCGGGAAGCTTGTCCTTCAGATTCAATTGTTTATACAATAATCCGCTGGTATTGAAGAACTTCTTCAATGGCAGATCGCTCTTTTTATACCAATCCTTCAGCTCATCCATTGTAGGATTATTTTCTTTGATATTCCTTTCTTCAAAGTTAATACCCTTTGTCACCAGCCACTTCTTGGCTTTCTGGCAGGTAGTGCATTTCGGATAACATATAAATATCATAATGTACCTCCGTTCTTTTTCCTCTTTTGTGAAGCTAAATCAAATTTGCAAATCACTTTGATATTTTCTATTCCCAAAGGTAAGCAGTCATTGTCAATGACCCTAATTCACAGGATTTATTATAAATACTGATTTTGTCGTCTTCTTCCGATGCTCCCAATATATATAGCAGAGGATAAAAATAATCCGGCGTCGGCACTGCCAGCTTTGCAATATCGCCAATCTCATTGTATTTCAGGATTTTATCATGATTTCTGCTTAATATGTTTTCGTAAATATAATCATCAAACTCATATGCCCAGTCAAAGCCCTTGTTAACTTTATGCCAGTCAACCAACCTTAAGTTATGAACAACATTTCCGCTTCCAATCATGAGAACACCTTTTTCCCTTAAGACTCTAAGTTCCTTACCTATTTTGTAGTGTTCCTCCAGAGGAGCAGCAGCATCTATACTGATTTGAAACACAGGCACATCTCTATCTGGATACATATGGACTAATACCGACCAGGTTCCGTGATCTATACCCCAAGAATTATCATATTCTGTTTCTTTTGAAATCAACTGCCTAGCAACCTTTGCCATGTGGGGTGACCCTGAAGTGTTATAAGAAACCTCATACAACTTTTTTGGGAAACCATAAAAGTCATGTATCGTTTTTGGGTTATTTTCGTTCATAATTTTAGTTCCATTAGTATACCAGTGAGCTGAAACAGCTAATATCACTTCAGGTTTTGGTATCTTTTTTGCTATGCTTTTCCAAGCTTTTGAATAATCATTATCCTCGATTGCATTCATGGGTGACCCATGCCCAACAAACAAAACAGGCATTTTTGACATAGTATTTTGCAATCCTTTCTTATGAAAATGACATTTGAATTACAATCTCATTATATTTAGAAAAATAATCCGACATCAATAATAATAAAGATGTCGGACCCCATATCATATTAAAGAACTAAAGAGGGCGCTGTATAAACCCTTGTTTTCATTTCACTATCCAACATATATAATCCTTTCGGATCTCCTGCAAACAAATCATATTTCTTGACATTTTCATCTGCATTCTTTTCTTCTTCACCTTGTTCCTTAATGAACCAGTCAAGAAACTGCATTGTACGGAAATCCTTGACTTTCAATGCAGCTTCATATATTTTACTTATGGATTCAGTCACATACTTTTCATGTTCTAGCGCTTTTACCAACGGTTCTTTATAATTGTTGTATTTCTCATCAGGAGAAGATATCTCTGTTAATATTATCGATTCCCCATTATTTAATAAGTATTGCCGAAACAGCAAAGCATGATCCCGTTCTTCCTGTGCTTGTATGAAAAACCAATTCTCAAAGCCAGCTAAATTTTGGTCTGCATAATAATTAGCCATGTGTAAGTATAAATATGAAGAATAAAACTCTTTATTAATTTGCTCATTCAGCAATTTTACTACTTCTTGATTAAGCATATTATCCATCACCTCTTATTTACAATTTACAAATAGACATATTCCACGAATATGTCTATTTGGATACTTGTATCCAATTATATATCATTATATCATGTTTTTACAATACTTTCAGAAATTTTATTAATTTTGATATGAGTCGTCAACTTTTGAGCAATAAACTACAGCTATAACTCCAGTATCTCCATTATATGATTATTTATTATTAATTTAACTTTTAAAATAGCTAAGATTATTTATATATTAAACGCTAAAAAAGGCAGTTGAATCATCAACTGCCTCTCAGTTTGCTTATCTCATATTTCCTTAATGGTCATTGTAGTTTAAACTTGTTAACTTCACCGAGGAGTTCCTGTGCCACATATTCTAATTGGCTTGCAGATTGGGCAATGGTCTCCATCGAAGCCAATTGCTCTTCAGATGAAGCTGATATTTCCTCCATGCTAGCCGATGCTTCTTCTACCACAGCAGAAATATTGGTAGCTTGTTTAGTCACTTCATCGCTCTGCTTATTTACTTCATCTAATGCTGCTGAAACCTCATAGGCGATTTGTGCCAACTCTGCAATGGAACCAAGTATCTTGTCAAAGCTTTCTTTTGTATCTTCTGCCGAAGATTCCACAACAAGTACGCTTTCCTTTGCCTGATTCATATTTCTAACGGTTTCATCAACTCTATCATTAATGCCATTGACAATCTCTTCTATCTTTTTTGTAGAATCGCTGGATTGTTCAGCCAGCTTGCGAATCTCTTCTGCTACTACAGCAAAGCCTCTTCCTGCCTCTCCTGCTCGGGCTGCTTCGATGGAAGCATTCAATGCAAGGAGGTTGGTTTGCTCTGCTATACTGTTTATTGCACCTATGATATTTCGTATCTCATCAGCCATTGTTGCCAGATGATGTATCGATTCACCAACTGCATTGGTATACTTGTTGTTTTCTTCGATTTTCTGGCTTTGGCGTTCCAGGGCCATTTGACCCTCTCTGGCAAGCTCCAAGGATTCCTTTGCCTTATCCGCTGCAACTTCTGTCCTTCCCGCTGCCTCTGATACGATTTCATTAACCTTGGCAATGGCATTTGTTGAGTCTTGGACCATTTCAGCTTGATCGCTGTTGCCTTGAGCCATTTCATTAATTGTTGTAACTACCTGGGTTAGGCTCTGAGTGGTTTCCTCTGTTGTTGAAGACAATTGCAAAGAATGAGAGGCTAAATTCGAAGCAACGGATTGAATATTGCTTACCAAGCCTCTTAAGTTTTCAGTCATAGTCTTCAGGCTGTGATAAAGTTCTCCTATTTCATCCTTTGTATTTACTTTAACTTCAAAATCTTTCAAATCCCCATCGGCTATTGTTTTTATTATTGAGGACACATCCACCAGTGGCTTTGTAAATCGTCTTGAGAAGTAGAAACCCAATAATCCAACAATTATAGCAGCTGCAATAAGCATAGCAACACATACATTCAAAAGTTTATAGGAAGAAGACATAGCCATCGCAACAGGTGTCTCTACGGCAATTAACCAACCTGCCTGTTGGTTCAATGCATGGCTGACAATGACTTCTTCACCTTCGATGTTTGCAGTCTTCAGAGTAGCATTTTGTCCCGCAAGACCTGCTTGTATAAATTCCAATGAATTGAAATCTTCCTGGTTTTGAACATATTCCATATTAGGATGGGCCAATACGGTACCTTGCCTTGAGAGAACATAGACATCTGTACTGCCTTCTGAAAGTTCTGTAACAAACTCACTGAGTTGATCCAACTGAATGTTTGCTTGAAGAACTCCGACAATACTGTTATTCATGTGTCTAACAGGTACAGAACAAATAACAATTAATTTGCCTGTAGCTTTTGCCACAAGCATATCAGATACATACTCCTCAGTTCCTCTCATAGATTGCTTGAAGAATTCACGATCTGCTATATGGGTTAAGGCATCATCATTACTTTTTACAACTTGTTGTCCTGTAGAATCATCAAGGGCAATAATAAGCTCTGGATTAACTTTTGCGGCATCTATGAGAATTTTTTTCGCATTTTCTAAATCAAAATTGCGAATAGCCGGTTGGTTTGCAATGATATGTAGTGTATTGAAATACTTATCCAGCATCCCGCTAATTTCAGCTTTAACAAATTCCAATTTGATCTCGCTCAGTTGATATGTATTTTTCTTAGAGTTTGACACAAAAGATGCTACGGACACACCTGAAAAGACTAATAGTGGGATTAAACTAGTAGCTAATAGCATTAAAAGTAACCGTGTTTTGAGCTTCAAAATTAGTTTCCTCCTATTTAAGCTTTTTATTAGATGCTTGCAAAACACCATATGCCACATAAATACGATATTATCTTTTAAGTTTTAAGTAGCACAAATTTTAGTTAATTTCGCAGCTGCATATTAATTTTATTTATAAAAACATTAGAACAAAAAAGCCACATTTAGCGACATATACAAAGAAGGTTTCGGCAGCTTGGCAACCATCAGCATAATCTGTTAGGCCCATAGCTTTGCGTCTTTAGCTTTCGCTAAGTTTACCTTTGTCGCAACACACCTAATTCATTTTGAACATATTGTATGTAATATGTGATATCACTTTATAAAGTTTACGACTAATTAACATGAAATTCAACAATATTCGTGTTATTTTAACAAAAATTACTTATATCAATAATGATATTCATAAATAACTATATAAGCCTAGCTGTCGTTTATGTTACCAGATTATCATCTGCAATAATGAATATTCCATGCTTACATCCTCTTTGTTTTTATCAACTTTGCGCTAACCTCTCAATGTTCATGTCAATGCTGAGTTTTGTTATATTCTGTATTTTATTGTCGTATTTTGTTGATTTGTTCAGAATTTTTTGATATGATTATTTTGCATGTTGACACGAGTTAACCGCCTACAGTTGGAACAACTTATTACTTTATCATTTTCTAATGGTTGAAAGTGTTCATTATTTACTCTCCTTTTATCACTGGAAAGGTAGGTGAACTTGTGGCAACCTCATACTTTGCTTCTTGGGCATAAGTGGTTCAGATCATTATTACTGCGATCACACGAATCACATGTCTACTGAAAGCCCGAGAGCAGTGTAGCAGCACACCATAGTCATGACGGAGATAACTAGGAGGGGTTTTTATGAAGCTAAAAAGCATTACAGCAAAAATTACTTTATTCTTTGGAGTGTTAATGTTTGTAATCTGTATAGGCTTAGGAATTAGTGCTTATTTAAGTTCCAGCAGTGCTTTAAAAACCAATATTGATGAAAATCTTCTGGAAATTGCTAAAGCCAATGCTAAGATTATTACCGAGAAGCTTAATACACAGATTAATGCCTTGCAAGCTTTAGCTGAAAGTCCATGGATAAAAAGCAGCGAATTAACATTGGATGAAAAATTGGACTTACTTCGAGACGAAGTTAAACGAAATGAGCATGTAAATATGTTCATCGCCGATACCAATGGGGATTGTAAAAATATCGACGGTGCCGGTTTGAATATAAAAGAAAGAGACTATTTTCAAAAAGCATTATCCGGACAACCTAATGTTTCAGACCCTATTGTCAATAACCTAGACCAAACTGTTGTTATTATATTCGCTGTTCCTATCAAAGATGGTAATACAGTGAAAGGTGTATTAGTTGCCGTTCGAGATGGTAATTGCTTGAGCAAGTACACCAATGAAATGGAATTTAACCAGCGGGAAGTTTTTATGATTAACAATCAAGGTACTACTATAGCAAGCAATAATCAAAATCGTGTTTTGGAAATGTACAATATTTTTGAACAATACGAAGCTGATAATGAATTGGAATCATTATGCAATATTCAAAAGAAAATGACCCAAGGAGAAACAGGAGTTGGTAAATATACCTACAATGGCATAACTAATTACATAGCCTACTATCCTGTTGAGGGCACAAACTGGTCCTTAGGTGTAACAGCTCCGAAGTCAGTGATCATGGCCAAGGTCGATGATTTAACCACTATAATGTTAGCTCTATCTCTTTTTTTCTTATTCATTGGCATAATGTTAATCATAGCAATTGCTCGCAATATTTCTGGACCTATCAAAGAGGTAACTGATCATTTAAACGTTATGTCTACCGGAGACTTTACAGTGGATATATCCAAAAAGCTATTGACAAAACAGGATGAAATAGGTAGTTTGGCTAATTCACTTGTCAAAATGCAAGATTCCATTCGCAACATGATGAAAGCTGTTGTCGATGAATCTACTAATGTCACTGAAATGCTGCTTACCATCAATAAAGATATGTATAATTTAAATGAAAACATTGAAGAAATTTCCTCTACTACAGAACAACTATCCGCAGCCACAGAGGAAACTGCTGCTTCAAGCGAAGAAATGAACACCACTTCCTTAGAAGTAGAAAAGGCCATAGAGTCTGTTGCTTCAAAGGCACAAGAGGGTTCAATGACCATTAACAAAGTAAGTCAGATTAGTGAAGAAATGAAGGTAAGTGCAATTTCTTCAAAACAAGAAGCTCTGGAAATATACAGTAAAACGAAAATCAACTTGCAAGATGCAATTGAACAATCTAAGGCAGTCAATCAGATTAATGATTTGTCTAATGCCATACTGGACATTACTTCCCAGACAAATCTGCTGGCTTTGAACGCAGCTATCGAAGCAGCTAGAGCGGGAGAAGCAGGCAAAGGCTTTGCCGTGGTGGCGGAAGAAATCAGAAAACTTGCCGAAGGCTCTAAAACTTCTGTATCCCGAATTCAGGAAATGACAAATGAGGTTCTGGCAGTAGTAAATGCTCTTTCCTCAAGCTCCATGGAGATTATGGAGTTTATTGACAAGAAAGTACTCAATGATTATGAAAGTGTAGTACAAACCAGCGAAAGATATAATGAACTCTCTATGGTCATCAACGATATAGTGACGGAGTTCAGTTCTACTTCGGAGGAACTTCTGGCATCGATGCAGAACATGGTTGAAGCCATAACCCAGATAAGTGCATCTTCCAATGAGGAAGCTATGGGAGCATCAAACATCGCACAGAAGACAGCAGAGATTGCCACTATGGCAAAAAATGTAGTGAATCTGGCAAGCAAATCAAATGAAAAATCAGAAACACTGATAAATCTAGTTAAGCAATTTAAAATTTAAAGCCTAATGCTACTAGGGGCTGTCGCACTAAATAAATAGTGCGACAGCCTTTACAATCAAGGAAACCTTTCTTGAAACCCATTACGGAAAATTTATATTAAAGTGAAATTATGCTTTCCATGGGGCATAAAAAAGCTTTCGAGGGCCTTTGTCATTAAAGCCCTGAAAGCTTAAGAAGGATTTAAGTTGGCATAATTACTTCATCTCAAACCTATGAGCCTCATACCTGTTTTTATCCAATATATTATATCCCCGAAGGGTTACCTCACTTGGTAGAGTTTCTGAAGCTTGTAAGGAAAATCTCTGAATGAAGCGATTTTCATCTAAAACCTGAATGCCCTCACCGGAAGAGATACCTCCAGATATAGGATTACCAGTATCATCCAGCACCTCAAACCATAGGCCCTTATCTGTCTTCTCAAACTTTTCTTTGTCTATCACTGTGTATTCAATATCTGCATAAATCTCCATAGCTGAAGCGGTGAGTGTAACTTTATCAACGCGAACACCTATATCACTGAATACTACAGGCATATCACTGGTTACTGTTTCCTCAGTTCCGGAATTTATCAATGTTACTGAAAGCGTAGTTTCCTTTTTATTTTTATCATCAATAAAGTTTTTCCCTTCTAGGCTCACAAACGGTGCGGCCACGCATGTAATCTCTATATCTTCTTGCACAGAACTGCTGTCAATGTTAGCGTTAAGCATGTAAACAAGAGTTCCGTCCTCTTCAAGGATATAATCAATGGAATTGCAGCTCACTCCATCAATACCCACAGATGTGTTTATCATTTCTTTGTTGTTTCCTTTGGCATAATCAGCTATGGTGCCGGTTATGTTGCTGAAAATGGGACCCATATTGCTGATAGGATCTGTTGGAAATGCATCAGGCCCTAACAGCAAATATCGCGAGCTTGAAGGCTCTACATCTATGACAATGTACACGCTCTTTCCGTTGAATACAGCCTCACGTACCACAAAATCCCCAAACTCGGTCTCATTGCCTTTTTGAGATACTTCCTTTTGCACCATATTAGCAACTTCCGGCAAAACCTTCACGTTTTGCCTTCTTCCGCTTAAGAAATCAAAAATTCCCCAAGAGTTTTTAACCGCCAGAACCGTCCCGGCAGATAGCAAGCAGGCAAGCACAATTGCAGCAGCCAAGCTAAATCCTATTCTTTTCACAGGTTTTCTGTTTTCACTCTTTTGTATATTGGTCAGGGTATTATATAAAGTATTGACAAAACCTTCATCGGCCTGACCGAAGGCTTTTTTCAATTCACTCATATCTTGCATGTCTCGCATGGAAATTGATCCTCCTCACACAATATCTTTTTCAGTTTTTGACGCCCGTTTAACATGCGGGATTTGACCGTTCCCTGCGGCAAACGTAAAATTTGGGCAACTTCCTTTATCGAAAACCCTTCGATATAATGCAGAAGAATAGGCAGGCGGAGCTTTTCATCCAATCTGAACAGCGCATCATGCAGTTCCATGTCAGCATCCGCAGGTACAGGGCGTTCAGGCAATTCCTCCATTGGCAGTTCCCGTTTTCTTTTTTTCTGAATATTATGGCATTCATTTATAAGAATGCGGATTACCCAAGTCTGCATATAACGCTCATCTTTAAGTTGATGGCGCTTCTTCCATGCCTTGTACAAGCATTCCTGGACCGCTTCTTCCCTGTCGCAGCTTTGGGATAGCTGTGTATAGCTAACCCGATACAATGTTTGCGTCATTGCGACGATTCGCGTTGAAAACTCCTCATTGGTCACTCTTTTATCCTCCTTGCTTGTTTTTTGACCGGTCACTTGTTAGACATTCAGAAGCAATATTTGGTTTTTGAGTGGATAAATTTTTATCGCCATAAATTTATACTGTTATTCCGTCACTGAAATCAAGAACAGACTTAATCCAATCAAAATTATTACATACCTACGTCTTATACAGGAGGAATAAATTACGGTCTGACATCTTCTATCTCTCTATCTATGAGTTCCAGTTGGTTCTTATCGTTAACACGATAATAGTCGGTATAATACAAGCCATTCTCTACCTTATACCATGCTATTAACCGTTTGTTTTCTACATCTACTTTTGATAGTTGTAAGCAAAAACTGTACTCATACTGCTGTGTATCATTGTTCCAGCACCAATAATAATATGGAACACTGTTGTTTGGAATCCATCCACATACCTCCAAGTCCATATACCCATCGAAATTAACATCTTTCAATGCTGCTGATTCTTCTATTGATAGACACTCCGAATAGCCTTTATCAATTCCATTTACACCATCCATATCTATAGCTTCCTGAATAAGAATCGATTGTATTAAGTTTCCCCCTTCAAAGACACGAATCTCTCGTACACCGTACATCACTATATCATCATCTCTTTTTTTCCCAATAACAGACAATATTAGCACTCTCCCATCATCCAAAGGCATTTCCATTACTTTTAAAACTTCATCTGAATTTTCCTGTGGATGTAATGAAGAATCAGATTCCAACCCAAACTCAGATTGCTCTGTAATTGATTCACCAGATATTTTCTCTACAGATGTGTATGCATCTGTAATAAATTTATCTTGTCCACAAGCTGATAAGACAGTTATGCCTATTGTCAATAAAATTCCTAATGATAAACTATTGATATCTCTCATAAAATACCCCTCTATTAATAAATTTTAAACATTCATTCCGCATTCCTAGAATTCTAACTCTTGATGTCTTCATTTCTGATTGGCAGGACTAATGTTGTCACTTCCTCTCATTTTATCATAAATTTCTCAATAAAACTGTCTGTTACAAGAAACACTATTTTCTCATCTTCTATTCAAATTATGGCTTCCTCCTTAGTTGATTTCTAATTAAACTTAAAAGCATCACAACAAAATAACTTTGTTATTTGGGGTGTTAATGTTTTTAATCAGAAAAAGTGAATACTCAGTAAATCTCTTAACAAAACAGAATAAAATAGACAGCCTGGCTAATTCCCTTGCCAAGATGGAAGATTCCATTCGCAATATGATGAAAGCTGTTGTCGATGAATCTACTAATGTCAGTGAAATGCTGCTACAAGCAAAGAAATGAACACCACTTCCTTAGAGGTAGAAAAAGCCATAGAGTCTGTTGCTTCAAAGGCACAAGAGGGTGCAATGGACATTAGCAAATTAAGTCAATTTAGTGAGGAAATGAAAATAAGTGACTATAAACTCTGATAGTAAGTGCGATAAAAGAATAAAAACAGATGTGATGAACATAAAAAATCTCATTATTCTACCAATCATATTTTCATCAGATATGACAGCAAAATGTGACATTAACAAAAGCGATGCTATTGTTCTAAAAAAGCAACGAATCCTCAAAGAATAAATGAAGCAATTAGATTCTTAATATAAACATTGTTACAATACAAAACTCTAACATGTCTATAGATACGGAAATATATTTCTTTGTATCATTAATATTTTTTAGTCATCATTATACCAGCAATGACAGACATAAAAGTTGATACTGATTTCATATAACTCAAAAACTCAACAGGTATATTAATAAAATCTGTCAGAAAAAAGGTAATGCGACATAAAACCAAGCTAAAATAAAATTAATTAGACTGATAATTATAATCAAGTTGAAAATAGCTCCATGAGTTATTATGTACTTTAATCCAAAACCTGTATTAGATAAAACATCCTTTTTTTCTGTGCCGTCATTATCGTTATTTAATCTTATGTTTAATATAACTCGTTGTGCTAGCTTTGAATTACCAAAAATCTACAAATGAAAAACTCCAACATATTATGTAACCTATCATTAA
>ENA-OWPA01000676-OWPA01000676.1-bioreactor-metagenome-genome-assembly--contig:-NODE-676-length-38169-cov-6.408380_pt1 | contig 38169 bp, 36 predicted proteins | sample MGYA00238139_ERZ651803 | MGnify/ENA primary metagenome ERZ651803 (study PRJEB26909, sample SAMN07631231) | bioreactor metagenome | isolation source: Switchgrass digestor | place: USA: Dartmouth... | reverse complement strand
TAGGTATAGATGTAGTCTTCACATAAAAAAGAAGCTATGTAATTTAGCTTCTTTTTGTTATGCAATTAATTAGAAAGGAGAAATAAAAATAAGAAAGTGAAGTGATAATGAATGGCTACAAAGAAAGTTAAACAAAAGACACAACAAGAAAATGAGATGAAAATTTGTATTTGTTGTGGAAAAGAAAAAAAAGATATACCAAATAACTTCTATCAAAATGTCAATCCTAGAGTAAGTAATAAAGTTGGATTATGTAAAAGTTGCATAAAAGACATTGTTGATTACAATGATGTAAGCTCTGTGGATTTTATATTGAGAATATTGGATAGACCATTTATTAAAGAAATGTGGGAAGAAGCATTAAAATCTAATGATGATACATGGGGTGCTTATATTAGACCTGTAAGTTCTTTGCCACAATATAAAGATATGAGATATAAAGACTCAAATCTATTTCTATTATCGAATGGACAAGATGTAGTAGATGTTACAGCAAAAGAAAATGTGCTTCAATGTTCACAAGAACAATTAAAAGAGTGGGAAGCCTTTTTTGGAAAAGGATACTCCATAGAAGATTATAAGTATTTGCATGAATTTTATTCAGACTATACTAAATCATATGCCACAGATACACCAGTACAAATTAATTTATATAAAAATATAGCCAAGGTTCATTTACAGGCAGAAAAGGAACTGATAGCAGGAAATATATCAAACTTTAATAAATTAATGGAAACATCATCTAAATTACATAATGATGGTAATATTAAGCCTATTCAAAGCACAGGGGCTAACGATGATAAGGGGTTATCTACATATGGACTATGGATTAAGATGATTGAAAATGATGAACCTTGCGAAGTATTTGATAAAAAACCTTTATTTGAAGACTTCGACCATATAAATGAGTATTTCCAAAAATGGATAGTAAGACCGTTTAAAAAGATTTTTGGATTAGACAGAGATGATATCGATGGCTAGTTATGCGAATTTTGAAGTTGATAGAAACAAATATAGCAAAGGAACAAACGTATTAAATAAACCTAAAAGTGTGGATAAGACCAGTGAAAATATGAGCAAGAATGAAAAAATGAGATATAAAGTCAAGTTGTTTACTACATTTTTTAGACTTAACCCCCATAGGTTTGTCGAATCTTATTTTCAAATTCAGCTACACCTCTTTCAAAAAATAATATTATATTTAATGAATATTAATACCATATTTATGTTGGTTGCATCGAGAGGTATTTCTAAATCATATACAATTGCAATATATTGTTGTGCAAGAGCTGTACTCTATCCGAACAGTAAAATAATTTGTGCCTCAGGTACTAAAGGACAGGCAAAATTAATTATTACGGAAAAGATAGAGAAGGAATTAATGCAATATCCTAATCTGGCTAGAGAAATAAAACAAATAAAATCAAGTTCAAATGAAGCTACAGTAATATTTCATAATGGAAGTACAATAACAGCTATAGCATCAACTGAAACGTCGAGAGGATATCGCTGTAATATTTTGGTTTGTGACGAATTCCGTTTGATAAAAAAATCTGTAGTTGAACAAGTCTTACTTCCAATGTTAAATGTGTATCGCCAACCACCTTATCTTAAAAAAGAAGAGTATAAGCATTTAACAGAAGAAAACATAGAAATATACATATCGTCTGCTTATTATAAAAATCATGAGTGGATGTGGAAGGCTATGGAATCAACAAGAGATTTAATGTTGAAAGGAAAAGATGCTTGTTTTTTAGCATTGGATTATTTATTAGCTATTCATCATGGATTGCTTAGTGAAAAAAGAATTGAAAAAGAAAAGGCAAAAAAAGATTTTGATAGAATTTCTTTTATGATGGAGTATGAAAATATAATGTATGGACAAAATGAAAATGCTTTATTTTCATTAGAAGATGTAGAAAAGAATAGAGTACTAAAGAAAGCATTTTATCCTATAAAAAATATTGATTACCATAAGAAAAAGAAATTAAAAAAAGAAGAATTAAGAAGTGGAGAAATTAGAATTATAGGTGTTGACTCAGCACTTATTGGAGGTTCTAATAATGACGCCACCGTATTCACCTGTATGCGATTGATTCCAAGTGGGGATAGATATATTAAAAGAGTTGTTTATATCGAAACAATGGAAGGACAACATAGCCAAGCACAAGCTATAAGATTAAAGGAATTATTTGAAGATTTTCAGGCAACCTATGTTTGTATGGACTGTGCTGGAAATGGGATGGCAATTTATGACCAATGTGTAAAAGTATTATATGATGAAGAAAGAGATGTTGAGTATGAAGCTTGGTGTGCTTACAACGATGATGAGATGAGAAAAAGAGCCTTAGCCCCAAATCCACTACCTGTTGTATATAGTATAAAAGCAGGACAAAAATTAAATCATGAAATGGCTTCTGCATTAAGAACTGATTTACAACAAGGCAATATTGAATTATTGGTGAATGAGTTAGAAGCAAAAGATATATTAAGTGAAAGACAAGAATATTTAAAAGCAAGCGTAGAAGACCAAATAGCAATGGAGATGCCATTCATTCAATGTACGGCTTTACTTAATGAGCTTGTTAATCTTGACTTTGAGATTGTCGGTGGATATATAAAAGTAAAAGAAAAGTCAGGTGCAAGAAAAGATAGATATTCAAGTATAGCACACGCAAATTATCTAGCGAGATTATTAGAAAGAGATTTAACTAAACAAAACAAAGGAAATGATATCCTAGATTATTGTTATTTCTAATCTAATATTCAATCAACTAATTCACTCAAACATTAAACCCAATTAAAAAGGAGGTGACATTCAAATTGTCTGCATCTAAGACCAATAACAAAACCAATAATATACCAACAATAACCCCCGAAGAACAAGAACGTCAAGAATACATACGATTTGCTTTAGATAGTGTATCAGCTAAAATATACGATTCTGCTAAAACTAAAGTAACTACTATGACTGTAGAAAATGTGCGTCAATTACTAACCGACCCTGTAAAAAACTATCAAGCTTTACAAGGTATATCTCAAGCTTTAGAAATGAAGCAAGGTATATATCATAGATTTATACAATATTGGTCTAGTTTACTTACATATGACCATTTTCTATATCCTCTTGAAATAGATAATAATGTAGATAAAATGATTAAAAACTATGAAAAATCAGCTTTACAATTAGATAAATTAAATATTAAATATCACTTCCCATACTTTCAATATAAACGTATGTTAAATGGTGAGATATTCGTATATAAACTAGAAGATTCTAAGGGTGTTGTATATAAGGAAATACCTAACTTTTTATGTAAAGTTACTCAAATGGAAGATGGTGTATTTAGATATTCTATAGATTTATCTAAATTTACTGATACTACTATATTAGATTATCCTGCTGAATTTCAAAGTTTATATAATAGTTATAAAATAAATAAAAATAAAAATAAAGGTGGAAATAGTAAAAGTAAGGATAAACAAAATTTAACTGCTGAAGATTCAAATTGGGCATTGGTTAGTGAAAAAGGAATTTGCTTTCCTACCAGATATGATTCACAACATTCATACCCGCCATTATGTTATTTATTTCCTGACTTAATGGAAATTGAGGGTATTAAAGAATTACAGTTAGAGTTTGATACTAATAACAATATTAAAATAGCACATAGTAAAGTACCTATAAACAAAGATACAGGACTACCTGTAATGGATAAAACAATCGTTGATAGCTACAATAAATCCCTCAAGAAACATTTACCAGAAGGTTATGTATCAATAGTTAATCCATTTGATACAGATATTATATCTTTGAAGGGTACTCAATCTGAACAAAGAAACCTTATTACTGAAGCTATTGATAGAATTTATCAAAACTCAGGGATAAGTGATTTACTATTTGCTAACAAAAAAGCTAGTAGTGAAGCCTTAAAGAAAAGTATAGAAACTGACTTACAATTATTGTATAGTCATAGTCTACCTTTGTTTGCTAATTATGTCAACTATGAAATTAAAAAGAATAAATTTAAAGCTGTATTCCCTGAACTAAGTTATTTTGATAGAGAAGAAAAACTTAAAAATTATATATCTACAATGCCTATAGGTTCATCAAGACTTAAATATTTAGCTATGCAAGGATTAAATCCATTACAAGCATTGAATATATTAAAATTTGAACAAGCTATTGGAATTGATGATATTTTAGTAAGTAAATCTACGTCTTATACTCAAAGTGGTAGCGAAGGTGCAGGTAGACCTGTGGCAGATGAAACAGAAGTAACAGAAAATACAATTAAAAGTAGAGACCAACAATAGGGTTTAAAAGGATAGTGATTTTATGCAATTTATATATTGTTTTGATGAAGATTATAAAAATGAATTAGATAAATTAGGTTGTAAATTAATTAAAACTGATTGTATTGATAATAAAGATTGTTGGATATACGAAAATCAACCTAATATATGTAAATTTAATAATTTAGATAAGAAAAAAGTTTTGTTTAGCAATAAACTGAACTTTTAAATTTTATATTATTTTAATTTGAAAGGTGGTGAAACATTGAATAAAATAGAATATCTAAACATACCAACTAAATATGAGATTAAGAAATTTGAAGCAGATGACAGATTTTTAGAAATAGAAGTTAAGTTTATCCATGAAGGTATAAATGCTAACATGTCTAATTTTTCTAAGTCTGCGATTGATAATGCCAAAGACACTCTTAAAAATATACCTATTCTTGCTTATATACAAAAGAAAGAAGATGGTGAATATGATTTTAAGGGTCATGAGATGGAATTATCAATAGAAAAAGATGATAATGGGAATTTAGAATTAAAAACAAGATATTTGGAAGTACCAATAGGAGTAATACCAGAGACTAATGACTACAGTTCTGTAGTAGAAGATGGAAGGACATATTATAAATGTAAAGCTTATATATGGAAAGAGTATGCAAATGAAGCATTAGATATTATTGAAAGAGATATTGAGAAATCAGTATCAATGGAAATAAGAGTTGATGATGGTGCATGGTCTGACGAGCTTAATGCTTATGACATAAAAAGTTATAAGTATTTGGGTATTACTATACTTGGAAAAGATGTACTCCCAGGAATAGAAAATGCCAGTATGAAAGTTGTAGAACGATTTAGCGATACAAACAAGCAAGTATTTGCTAAAATGGTTGAAGAAATCAATGAATATTTAAATGCAAATGTAAAAGGAGGTGCTGATGTGGAAGATATTAAAAACAAAATTCCACAAACAGAAGAACAAGTTAAAGAAAAGTTTAAATCAATAGATAATAAAACAACTGATGAAAACAATGAAATTAAAGATGAATTTGACTATAAAACAGCTTATGAAGCAATACCTGAAAAATTCAAGAAGGTGTTTGAATTATCTCACGATGATATTAGACGGAAGTTATATGAAAAGCTTGAATCAGTAGAAAATGCTGATGATGAATGGTATTACATAAGTGAAGTATATGATAATTATTTTGTGTACGAAAATCATTTATGGGATAGTTCTGAAAGAAAAATATTCAAGCAAGGATACATTAAAACTGATAATGATGTTGCTTTTGAGGGTGAGAGAGTTAGATTATATGAGATGAAATTAACTCAAGAAGAAAAAGACGCAATAGATACTATGAGAAATAACTATTCATTAATAGAACAAGAAAACTCTCAATTAAAAGAACAACTTTCTACATATCAACTTAAAGAAAGAGAAGAGCAAATTGAAGCTATATTCTCACAATTTGAAGGTGAATTCACAGAAGATGAAATCGCAGATATAAAAGAAAATTGTAAAGAGTTTACATTAGATGAATTAGAAAAAGAATTATTTGCTTTACTTGGTAGAAAGAAATTTAGTAAATTTTCAAAAGTTGAAAAAAAAGACAAACCAATTGTAACAATCAAAGAAACTAGCGTAGAGAAGATGCCTTATGGCTCTTTATCACGTTATTTCAATGAATAATAAAATTAAAAATAAATTAATGGTTAAATTAAGGAGGAAGTAAAATTATGGCAACAGTAGTAAGATTAGATAAAATTAGTGGAGCAGAACACATTTATTCAGGTGTAGCTTCAACAGAATTAGAAAATGGTAGAGTATTAGCTTTAGGTGCTTTACAAATTGATGGAGAGTCTTTTGCAGTAGATACACCAGCAGACATAGCAACAGACAAATTAGTTTTCCATGCATCTGTACCAATGCAATATGATGAAAGAGCAACTGTAGGTGATTTCAAACTACCTGCAGGTAAAGCAGGAAGATTTTATGAGTTAGTAGAGGGTGATATAGTTACAATTACAGATGACGGTATAGCAGGTTCAACAGTTGTTGGTGAATATGTAGTACCACAAAATGAAGATACAAAATTAAAAGCAACCGCAACTTTAGCAGGAGAAAAACTAGTATTTAAAGTTATTGCTAAAGAAGATATTAACTTTACACCTGCAACAGTATTACTTGTAGTATCTAAATAGTTTTAACCAAAATAATAAAATTAAAATAATTACATAAAATAGTTTTATATCAAGGAGGAAAATATAAAATGAAAACAAATTTAACAGATATACAAAAATTAACTTTAGACATAATGAATGGTTCAGTAGAGAAATATTCAGTTAAGGAAGCCGAGGATGTTATAAGAAAAGCAATCGTTGATGCTTGTGGTGGAGAATGGAACTTCTACAAATTCCAAAAGAATAAATGGGATGTATTCGCATTAATTTCAGAAGTTCTTTCTGCTCCAATGGGAAGAGATTTATCTGAAATTTACGGAAATCTTGTAGAAGTAAGAGATACTAATTTGGGAGATTCGCCAGTATTTGAGATAGAAGATACTTCTTTATTTAGAGTTGGGGTTATAGCTAACGGAAATCAAGATATTAGAAGACAAGAACTTTATAGTTCTAAATTAACTATTTCTACTGATAGATTAGCAGTTAAGATATATGCTGATTTTGATATGTATATAACTGGAAGAATCAACTTCCCTAGAATGATTGAAAGAGTACAAAAATCATTCGACAACAAAGTTAATGAATTAATCGTAAATGCAGTTTATGGTGCATATACTGCTGATGCTAGACTTAAAGCTCCATATAAAGTTAATGGTACAACAGTTACAGATGAAGCTCTTATGGATTTAATAGCACACGTTGAAGCTGAAACAGGTAGCGAAGTTACTATACTTGGAACTGCTAAGGCACTTGCTAAAATACCTAACGCACAACCATCAGAAGTAGCTAAGAGAGAAAAAGAATTACTTGGATACTATGGAAACTTCCACTCAAGACAATTAGTTGAACTTCCACAAGTACATAAGAATGGAACAAACCAATTTGCTGTTGCAGATGATTTCTTACTTGTAGTTCCTACAGGAGAAAGAATAGTTAAAGTGTTATTTGAAGGTGACGCTACAGTTTATGAGGGAGAAGCTAAGGATAGAAACGATGAACAAATCGAATTCTTCTTTGCTAGAAGAGTAGGTGTAAGTGTACTTACTGCATCTAAATATGGATATTTCAGAATAGCTTAGTCTATTTTTAAGAGGATAGTGATTGTTCATTATCCTCTTAATTATATTAAATAAAACATTATTGAAAGGATGATATTTTACATGGCAACAAAAAATACTAATACTAAAAAGACTACTACAAGTAAAACAAAGGTTGTAGAACCAATAGTGGAAACTAATGTAGTAGAAGATGTAAAAACTAAACAAGTACAACCTAAGAAAAGAATTAAAATTGAAAGAGATTTAGAAGTTAAATTTATGAATAACTTAGATGGTGGATTTAATCATGTAGATGATAAGACACAAAGTTATTATAGATTGGAAAACTATGGGGATTTTGACTATATTACAGTCGATGAACTTATGAGAATGAAAAATAAATATCCTAAAGTTTTAAATGAGTTTTGGATATTACTTACAGAAGTTGAAGATGATGATATAGAATTAGAAGATGTATTGAAATATCTACAATTAGATAAAGTTTATTCAACTATAATTCCACCTAAAACTGTAGAGAAATTATTACTTCAAGATAGTATTGAAGTTTTTGAGAAAGCTTTGGATAATATGGATAATCTTATGATTGAAAAAATAGCTGAAAGGGCTGTAGGGTTATTTAAAGAGAAACAATTTTCCGACAGATGGAAAATGGATGCTCTTGCTAAAAAGTTAAATAATGATTATTTATTTGATGATTTAAAAAAAGCAATTGAATAATTAAGGAGGTGCTTATCTAGTGCCTACTAATTTTGAAGAAATATATAAAAGGTTTTTAAATTCAATTGATGATGATATGTTTAGTTTAATGGAAGAAGCATATGTAGAAGAAAAACTATTCTTTTACATGGAAAGAGCAATAGCTTTGAAATGTAAGGATATAGATAATGTATTAAACTATGATGTCGACTTGCAACAATTTAATACTAAATTATCAATTGAAGAGATTAATTTAATTGTATTGGGTATGGAAATAGAGTATCTAAATGAGCAAGTGCAGAAACAAGAATTAATGAGACAGGCTATTGGAAACAGAGATTTCACGCTAGGTAGCAATCATCTAACTTTAAAGGCAATTAAAGAATTAAAAGAGAGTAAGGAATTAGAATTAAGAAATGCTTTAATATCCTATACATATAATGATTTTGAAGGCTTTGAGTAGGTGTGATTATGAGTTTCTTAGATGGATATAAAAATAAAGTAAGTATATACGGTAATAATGTTCGAGAACGTACTCAATACCAACTACAACAACAATTTAAACAATATCTAAAATATAGTCCTACAGTACATAAAATCACAATTAATAATGATAATACTGAATACTTAGCTGATATACAAGATGTGTCTACTATTAATCAGAATAATAATGATGAAAAGTATTGTATTGTAGAAGTGTCTACGCCTTTGAAATTAGGTGATTATATTAGTTGGAAAAATAAATATTGGATAGTTAGTGAAGAAGAAAATAATTCGTTAGGTGGTAAGTTACAATTTAAAATAAGACCTAGTAACTATACTTTAAAGTGGATTAATGAAAATGGTAATCTTATATCATATCCATGCTTAGCTGTTAATGCAACTATGTATTCTGTAGGTGTATTTAAAACTAATACAATGTCCATTCCTGACGGTAAGTTACAAATTACATTACCTTATAATGATGATACTATGAGCATAAAAAGAGATACTAGATTTTTGTTTCATAATGAGCCTTATAGGGTTACATTTTTAGACTTAGCACAAATAGACAAAGCTAACAATAAAGGATTAATTAGCTTTATATTAAAAGAAGATGTGCTAAGAGACACAGATGATTTAGTTAATGGAATTGCAGATAATAGTATAGAATTAAAAGATGATATTCAAAATGATACTACAAATAATGGTGGAGTGGATACTATAGTTATCACAGGTAATTCAATTCTTAAAGAATTCTACACTGAACAATATACAGCCAAATTAATGAATAATGATATCGAAGTTCCAACTCAATTTGATTTTAGTATTAATTATAATGGAAATAGTACAAGTATAGCAAGTTTAAATGTAATTGATGACAATACTTGTGAATTAATTGCTAATCAAAATGCTATATATGGAACTATTAATCTTGTTGTTACTGATAGAAATAATACGTCAAATACTAATAGTATGGAAATAAAAATTATAAGTTTATGGTAGGTAATAAAGCATGGCAGAAACTAAATATTACACATTAGAAAATATAGATGGAGTTGTCTATGAAATTAAGAAAAAATTGATGACTAATGATAGATTATTAAAATGTTTAAAGTTTAATAGTACAGATGCTTTATCACAACCTGACTTAACTATGGGTGATAAGGCGTTATTATTTGATGAAGCAAATTCAAATTGCAGGGTTTATTCTATACCATTTAATTATGAAACAACTGATAAAAATAAATCAGAAATTAGGATTTTTATTAGAAATACAAATCCAGTAAATCAATATTTATCTAATATATCTATTTGTTTTCAAGTTATAGTAGCGAATAATCTATGGAAATTAGATGAAGGAAAACAAAGACCTTGGGTTATAATATCTGAGATATTAAAAACATTAAATGGGGAAGCAATTAGAGGAATAGGTAAGTTGTATTTTACCGAACCATTTAGTATACAAATGTTTAATAAATCATTCACAGGATATACAACTACTGTAAGTACGAAACTTATATAAGTAAAAATAAAATATTAAATTTCAAAAAACTAAGCCTTAATTATATGTATCTATAATTATTCTAAAAAAAAGGCTTATTTTAAATAATATAATTAAAATCAGGAGGTAAATAAATTATGAACAGTACAAAAGGGTTTATTGTTGATTCGCCTAATGCTTTAATAATAGGTAAATCAGGAAATTCACAAATTGTAACAGCGACGCAAGGAAGTATAACATTTGGCGGAGATAGTATAGATATCAACGGTGGTTGGAGTCTTTATTCTCTTGCATCTATAGATACTTCTAAAACCATTGAGATTGCTTTAACTGACGCTGAGTTAAAGATGTCTAGTTTGGCTTTACAAAATGGTGTAACAGTACAGTCAAAAGCAAAGGAAAGATTTATTTTTGGACAAGATTATGAAGTTATAGCAAACAAAATAACTCTTCCATATGAAGTTGTAGCAGGTAGCGTTTTAATAGAAGGATTTGAGGAAACTGGTGCGATATTAGAAGCAGGTAAATTTACCGTAACAGTTGGAACAGGCACAACAGATATAGAATTTTTTGCAGGAGAATTAGCAGACGGTTCAGTAATTTCACCTATATTTAGAGTAGAAATAGCTGATACTGAAACGGTAGAGGTTTTAAATAATAGCTTTGCAGGAACTGCAAAATTTATTCTCGAGTACCCAGTTTACGGCGATAAAGATGACGAAACAACATTACTTGGATATGTGCAATTTGTTGTATTTAAGGCAAAGATTAGTGCAAATTTTGCAGTAGACGGAAGTTACAAGAGTGCTTCAACATTTGAACTTACAGCTACAGGACAAGACGCCCGTAGACCAGATAAGAAAGTCTTCGAGGTGAATTTTTTTAGAGTATAATAATATAATTAAATAAAAAAAAGGGGGATAGGTTAATTTCTTATCCCCACTAAATTAAAAAGATGGTGATACTGAGTGTTAGAAGAAAAAGATATTTTAGTAGAAGAAATATTAGATGAGCCAATCAAGAAAGATTATAATAAGAAAGAAAAACCAACTAAGAAAATAACCCCTAAGTATGTTTTATACAAAGGAGATAAAAAAGAGATATTAAAACAAACAAAAGATAAATATTTAATCGAAGTAACAATTACAAACTTGCAAGGCAAAAGTGAAACTAAAAAACAGTGGTTTTATAAAAATGCTTTAGAAATAGTTAAAGAGTAAAGATGGTAAGGGTAAACTACCTAATGACTTCAGTTGTAGGAGATTCAAAAAATTAATGTGAATAAATTTAAAGGAGAGAAGTTATGGAAATTTCAATTGCAAGAGCATTAACTGAATTAAAAACTTTAGACGCAAGAATACAGTCAAAAATAAATAGTACAAGTTTTATAGCAGGAGTTAAAAAGTCTAGTAAAAAGGTAAATAACGTTTATACTAGAGAAGAATATTCTAAAGAAGTAAAATCTAATTATGACAGTATAATTGATTTAATTGAAAGACGCAAGGCTATAAAAGGTGCTATCGTTAAATCTAACGCGGAAACTAAAGTTATTATTAGCGGAAAAGAATATTCAGTTGCTGATGCAATAGAAAGAAAAAATAGTATTCAACTTGACAAGATGTTGTTACAACAAATGGAAAATCAATATAGGAGTGTAATAGCACAAGTTGATAGAAATAATGAAGTAGTTGAAAATAATTTAAACAATTTGCTAAATTCAAGTGTTAGCTCTGACAAGAAAGACTCCATAGACATGAGTGGTTTTGCTGAAGCATATAGAGAGACCAATTGTTATGAAGTTGTTAATCCTTTAAAATTGCAGGAAAGGATTGAGAAATTAAGAAAAGAAATTGACGATTTTGAAAGTGAAGTGGATTCAGTTTTAACAGAGTCTAACGTAATAACAAAAATTAATATACCAGATTAAAATATTCATAATTTTGTGGGCTATACGAAACCTTTAATTTCACATTCCCTTTATAAGATTTTTGGGTTAAAAAATCTTAACTATATAAAATGAAATTTTTGTTGAAAAAGAACAAATAAAAGAGCCGAACCTCATTACGGTTGCTGTTTTGTTGAAAGTTCAAAGATAAAAACTCAAAGATTATAGTTAAAGATTCAAAGTTCTTAATATGTTCAAAGGTTAAGGATTAAAGGTAAAAAATCTTTCAAATCCATGATAAAAGGTAAGGAGTTAATGTGATTATCCGTAAGGTGTCCTCATGGCTGTATAGTTCACAAAATTAAGTTAAAAATTAGGTGTAAAAGGCTTTATAAATATATTTTATTTTTAGGAGGTATTTTTTATGAACAGTATTTTTAAGGATTTTGACGAGGTTTTTGAGGTTTTAGGATTTGGAAAGCCAAGAAGGTTAGTTTTCAATTCTTGCGTCAAAGACATGATGCCTAGTTGTTGGACAAAGAAAGATGACAACATATATATTTGTACAGTAAAAACCATAGGCATTAATCCAGAGGATGTCGTAGTTGAGGAAACTGATTTTGGTATTAAAGTAAGTGGTGAAACTGAATTAGAAGGATATAAATATAATACTTCAATGGAACTACCAATTGCTCAAAGTATAATGAATGATGTTAAAGAAATTAAAGTAAATAGTAAAAATGGATTAACGTTTATTACTTTATTTTTAAATAAACCTGAGAAAAGAAAAATAAAAATTATAAAAGAACAATAAAAATAATTCATACAGAGCCGACATTCTGTGAAAGTTGGACTCATTATTATCTAACTTTAGCTGATGTACTAGATGTACAAACAGTTCCATTATTCCTTATTAGGAGTAATGCTTATATTCCCACAGTTCTCTGTTGTTTAACAGGCATACTAGATGGGCGTTTTGTAAAAATAAACCTTGTAAGGAGTTAAGAAAAGTCGAGAGTCCCTGCGTTAGTGGGAAAGTTCATCGTGCAGGTGTCCTCACATCTTTAGCGGAAAGCGTTGAGGTAGGCAACGTAAGTCTAATATGGCTGTTGCCTAATATAATATTCTCATGCTCAAGACGGGAATAATATTTAGTTTGCTAAAGAGCAAACACTTATCTTCTCTACATTATATGGCGATGGATTTGTAAAAAGTTAGCTAACACCCATGTCTTTAGACGTAGAAGTGTCAGTATTAAGGTGTAATTATCGGGTATGCACCACCTAAAGTTGAATGCTAACGGTGTATATGTACCACCTAAAGTTGAATGCTAACGGTGTATGGGGCAGGCGTGATTAGTCTGCCCCTTTAATATTATTATATGATAATTTAAGAAGGTGAATAAATGCTTGAAAATCAAGTAAAAATAGGTGATAAAATAGTAGATATTAAACCTGTAAAAATGAAATATATTAAAGATAACTTTTATGCCTATTTTGAATTAATAAGAAAAGAAAAATTAAATTTATTTAGATATACCGATGGATTAGATATATTTAATAAATTTTTAAATGCAGTATTTGACGGTGATGAAGATTTAATCAAATATATAACAGATGAATTAGATTTATCTAGTCTAAACGAATTGTTAAAACAGGTTAGAAAAGTAAATGAATTTCCTACAGATGAAGAATTAAAAAACGAGTAGAGGATAGTGATGAGGACTCAATTACTATCCTGCAAGGATACGCATTACTCGGAGTCCATTGTGGCTTTACTGAACAGATGTTAGATGAAACAACATACCCTCTTTATAATAAATATTTAGAATATTTAATGATAAAGTTTCAATATGATGCAGTTGTTAATCTATATGGTAATGGATATGCAGGTGAAATATCTAATGAACTTATAAAAAAGGCAAATCCATTTAATAATTTAAAACCACAAAAAGATAGAAAAGCTAAAAATACAAATTCTCTACAGCAATTACAGATGATGGGTATAGATGTTAATATTCATAAGGATAGTAATTTTAAACCTATTAGTAAAATGCTAAGTAATACAGAATAATTAGTGGTTAATATAATTAAATTATTAACCACTTTCAACTTTGAAAATTAGCTAGAATAGAAATAGCTTGATATAAAATAAAACATACAGTGAAAGAGGTGTAATTTAAATGAAAATAGCAATCAGAGGAGGACACTCTTTAAATTTAAGAGGAGCAAGTGGTTTAATAGATGAGGTAACAGAAGATAGAAAAGTCAAAGATATTATAGTTAAATATTTAAAAATGGATGGTCACGAAGTATTAGATGTTACACCAACTAACTCCAATTCTTCTGCACAAGATTTATCTTTTGGAGTATCTAAAGCTAACAGATGGGGAGCAGATTATTTTTGCTCTATTCATTTTAATGCTGGAGGCGGTAGAGGTACAGAAGTTTTATATTATAATGGAAGTACTAAAGGAAAGAGTAAGGCTGAAAAAATAGCAAGTAAAATAGCTGAATTAGGTTTTATTAACCGAGGAGCTAAGGTAGATACTAGAGGACTTTATGAATTAAGAAATACTAAAATGCCAGCTAATATAATAGAAGTATGTTTTGTAGACAGCAATGTGGATGCAGAGTTATATAGAAAAGTTGGAGTTAGCAATATTGCCAAAGCAATAGCTGAAGGAATAATTGGGCATGAAATAAAAGAAATGACAGATGGCAAAATAGAAACAAAAGATAATAATGATAAGTCTAAATATTACACTTTAGGGTTTCAGAAATTCTACAACGAAATAACTAAAACAAAAGCACCAATCGCCGAGGATTCCTTTTGGGGAGCAGAAACGGAAAAAGCTTATAAAACTTTAGGTAAACTTATGCGAGGTGAATATTAAATGCTAAAAGAATTGTTACAAATTAAAAAGATTATAGCATTTTTAACCACTGTAGTATTTTGTATATTAAGTGTTAGAGGGTTATTAAGTTCTACAGAGTTTCTAAGTGTATTTACATTAATAATAGGGTTTTATTTTGGTCAATCTAGTGTAAGACAAACTGTAAAAGAACAACAGAAATTAGAATAGTATTAATATATATTAATAATGTAGACATTTTTATTTTTTTTAACGTAATTTAATTAAAACAGCAATTTTATTGCAATTTTAGGCTTGAAAAATAGAGGAAAACGGAGCATGAGCGAGTATGAGAGAGATGAGTTTTAGGAAAAAGTTAAAAAAATGAAATTAAAAATTTTATGAATTCGGAAAGAACACCCGTGACTTCAGTCGTGTGAGGTTCAATTTGGAAAATTAAACAAAATATTAGTTTTTATTGTCAAGCGAATCTTGACAATAAAAAGGCAATTGAGTATAATTGTATATATAATGGATAAATCAAACCTTAAAAGAAAAGAAATTACATATTAAAAAACGAAGGTTTGTTTTTACCATAAAATCTAATACAGAAGGGAAATAGTTATATGCAAAAAATCAAAAGAGAAGTATCTATGACTACTGTTTGTGCTGAGGATGTATCGAATTTTCAAGACATATTAATAAATGATATAGTCCAAGCCTATGAAAAAAATAACCATGTTCAATTAAAGAATCTAATGCAAAAGGTGTTTTTACAATCATTTTCGGATTCGGAATATGAAAGTTTCATGTATGCCTTTAATAAAAACAAATGGACATGGCACAAGCTTATAAGTAAATTTAAACAATCTACTTATAGAAGGAATGTTTTTCAATATGTTTTATGTAGACCGTATTAAAAACAACTTCCCTCATTAAAATAATTACATAAGTAATCTTATATAAAAGAATTGTACAAGTTTGGCGACTGGCAATTCTTTTATTATTTTTTGAAAATAAATTAATTTATATTGGATTTGTTGAAGTTTACAACTTTAATTAATTGTATACTATGTAATTCGATAATATATAATTTTTATCGACAAATTTATTGTACTATATTAAAATATTTTTGTAAATACGGAACGTATGTTCTTAATGTATAATTTTATGAGTTTTTAGTTACATAGGAATGGTTGTTGGCAATATATGTCATAGATGATATATGTCGTGGAGGGAGTATAAATTATAAAAAAGTAGTGGTAAATTATTCTTATTTTTGTGTATAATGATAATAATGAATTATATACAAAATAAGGTGGTGTGTTGATTGTTGAAAATAGTATTTGTTGTGGTAATATTATTAGCATTGGGAATGTTTATGGCAAACAAAGCAGAGAAAGAAGAGATGAAATACTTTTCAGGATGTACTTATATTGATGGTAGTTTGAAAATATATGACTCTCATCTGTATGCATCTGTGCAAGTTGATAGACAATATGTATATGTAGGTACATTAAAATTTAAGGTAAAAATTCCAATGTCTAAGGTGTTATATTATGATTTAAAGACCGAAACAGAGATTCGTGAACAAGTTACATTAGGTAGATTAATTGCATTTGGAGTCTTTGCATTAGGTATGAAAAAACAAAAGAAAGATATTGTTAAGTATGTTGTGTTGGAATATTTAGATGAGAATGATGATAAACAGAATATGATTTTACAATCTAAAGATGCATCTTTAATTTTAAACACGATAAATCAATACAAAAATGAATATAATCAATCACAAGGGGCAAGTTGCTAGTTAGCACTTGCTCTTTAATTTTAAATAATTTAAAAGGAGAAATGATAATTATGAATTTTAGCGATTTAAGAGTGAAAAAGAAAATTGAAATAATTGATGGTGTTGCTACATTAGTAGAAGAAAAAATAAATGGTGAAATTAATTTAAAAAATATAAATTTAAAGCTAGTAAAAGAGATAAATGAAAATGTAGTGCAGAAATTAACAGGCAATGAATCAGATGAAGAAGTAGCATACCTAATATTTCCGTATTTAACTGATATACATATGGATGTTACTTTGGAAGAGTTCTTAGAAATTATGACTGAACCTAGTGACGTTTTGATATTAATACAAGAGAGCATCATGGATACTTTTAATAACTTATTAGATTTATCTGAGAAAATAACTGCGTTATCTCAAAAAAGTAGCAAATTAAAAGAAAGATTACCTGAAGTACAAACAGAGACAGTAGAAGAGAAATTAAATAAACTATATGATGAATTGTCACAAGAAAAAGATTCAAAAAAAAGAGATAAAATATTCAACGAAATAACAAGATTAAAAAATATGTAGGTATAAAATATGGATAAGCAAGATGAATTATATATTAATAAACAAATAATCGAGTTCCAACAAATGTATCTACAAAAGATTAAAAATAGAGTTAAAGAGCTGTTTAAGCAAGCCGTAGATGAAAAAGTTTATAAATATTATACTCCTAATACATATGAGAGAACATATCAAATGCTTGAAAACATAGATGTTAAAATAGGTACAGATGATAATTTATATGTGTACGTAGACAACCAATTTTATTATTCTGCCGTTGATGGTTCTCCACAATATCCTAATTTTATTAACTATATTATTCAAGAAGGACATAGTGATGGGAAAGGAACGAATCAATACCATGATTATGAGGGAAGGGATTACCTCGGATATGCTAAGGAGTTAATAGATAAAGAATTTGATTGTGATTGCGAAATAATATCAGATGAACCATGATTACGAAAGAAGGTTTATATGCCTTCTTCAATTTCAAAGAAAGGAGGTATGTAGATGCAAGGAATTAAAATTGGATTAGACCAAGCTAGTATTACACAAACCAAAGCTAAATTTGCTCAATTGCTTGTAGAATTAGAGAAAAAAGGAAAAGTAAATATTAATGTTGATATATTTGAACAATTTAATAGCCAAATAGATAAAACGCAAAAAAAGATAGCGGAAACTAAAAATATAAAGATTTTTAATCCACAAGATTTAAAGAGTATTCAAGCTGAGTTAATATCTGTCAATAATACATTAGAAAAAGTAAGGCAAAAGTATCAAAATTTAGGAGAAGTTAATTTTAAAAATATAAAATTTGACCCCATAACCAAACAAATGACAGGATTTACTGCTGAGGTTACAAAAGCAGATGGCGTGATTGAAAAGTTTAAATATGATTTGATAGCCTTATCAAATAGTCAAAACGGTAAGATGGGTAATGCTTTTTTACTTTCAAATATGACGGCTATAGATAATACGGCTAGAATTAGAGAAAGACAATTACAAATAGAACAAAAAATTGATAACACTATTGCAAGCCAAAATGCAAAAATAGCAAGGCAAGAGCAAATTAGAGTTGGTAGATTAGGCGAATTAATGGGAGTTTTGCCTGATAATAACATATTTCAAAGCAATCAAGCATTAAAAGATTATGTAAAAACATTATATTCTGCAAATTCTAATATATTATCATTTAAGAGAACAATGGATGGAGCAGGTAACTCTCAAGTAAAAATGACCGTGTTAACCCGAAATGCTAACAATGAAATAGTGCGTGAAAGTGTTATTGTAGATAAAACTACCAATAGTTTATATAGAAATTCACAAGCTATCGATACCAATAATAGAGCAATTTCAAGTTTTGCTTCTAAGTTAAAAAGCACATTATCTTATATCATTCCGTTCAGTACGTTAACGGGTACTATATATACCACTATCAATCAAATAAGAAATGGTATAGAGCATTTAAATGCCATGAATAAGTCTATGACGAATATAAAGATGATAACAGGTTTATCAACGGAGGAAGTAACTAATTTCAATAGCGAATTAGGTGAAATGGCAAATAGACTTTATACTACAAAAAAGGATTTAATAGCTGGTAGTGAAGAATTTTTAAGAGCAGGACATAATATACAAGAAACAAAAAGTTTATTAGAGGCTACATCTATTGGAAGTGCGGTTTCAGGACAATCAAGTCAAGAAATGGCAGAACAATTAATTGCTATTTCTAATGGGTTTAAAATGGCTACAGAAGATGCATCTCAAATGAATCATGTAATAGATGTAATGTCTACACTGGATAATAGTTCTGCTACATCTATGAAAGAAATATCTACTGCAATTATGAGGACTGCTAGTTCCGCACAAATGGCAGGTGTTTCTTTTGAAGATTTGTCTACTTATATAGCCACAGTGTCATCTGTAACAAGAAGGTCGGCGGAGACAATTGGGGAGTCATTTAAAACCATTTTTGCTCGTTATCAGGATGTAAAAGGTGGCAAAAAATTTGATGCAGACAACGACCCGTTGTCTAACGTAGAAAGAGATTTAAAAAAATATGCAGATATATCTATAAGAAGTGCTAAAGGTACGTTCAAAGATTTTGATGTTGTTTTACAAGAATTGGGTAAAAAATGGGAAAATCTTTCGCAAGTACAACAGAGTGCAATTGCTAAGGCTTTGGCTGGAACTCAACAAAGAGAAACATTTTTAGTGTTAATGAACAATCTTGATGAAGTAGATAGATTAAATCAAAGTGTTGCTAATAGTGCGGGGTCAGCTAAACAGAAGTTTGATGAAGCATACGGTCAAAGTACAGAAGGAAAATTAAATAAATTGAGAAATAGTATGCAAGGTTTTTATGAATCTATTCTTAATAGCGATAGAATTAATAATGTAATTAATGGCTTAACATCTCTTGTTCAGTGGTTGACCACATTAAATGAATCGGGATTGCAAACTAAGATATTATTTGGTGCTTTGAGTGTCGCAAGTGTTACACTGATTAAAAATTTTAGTATGATTGCTTTGGAAATAGCAACTACAACAGACGGGTTGACAGCACTTCAGACTGTAAACTTATTTTTAACAGGTTCAACTGAAGCCCTTACTGTAGCGTTTACTGGGTTAAAAACAACACTTTCGGCTTTGGTGTCTACGCCTACAGGAATAGCATTTTTAGGTATAGCTACAGCTATCGGTGTAGCTACAGGTGCAGTAATAAAACATATCAATCATCAAAAAGAATTAAAAGCAGAAACAGAATCTCTTACTACTTCTTATCAAAACCTAAATGAAGCTATGAAGAATGGTAGTGTAGGGAGTATAAATGAGGATATTAAAAAAATATCAGATAAAGAAAAAGAACTTCAAGATTTACTATCAAAAAGGGCTGAATTACAAAAAAAAGTTAATAATGAAATGAAAAATGCAACTTCGTATACAAGCTTTTATAATGTTAACAAACTAGACAAGACAAATGCTCAAATTAATGAATTAATTACAACATTACAAAAAGCAGGCTTTGAAGTAGATGCAGTTACGGGCAAAATAAAAGATTTAGATAATATACAAGCATTTGCAAAAGCAGACCAATCATTTAAACAAGCTTTACAATCAATTGATGATTACAATAAGTACTTAGAAGAACTACAACGACAAGGACATTTGTCTGCTCAGTCTATTGATGAAATAATAACTAAGCATTCAAATTTAGCACCATATTTAGATAATGAAAAAGTGTTATATAATAAAATTCAAGATGCGGTAAAACAAGAAGAGCGAGCTTCTTTAGATGCTATAGCTAACAAAGCCCTAAGTAATGAAGCTTTTTTCAATAATATGATGACTGGAACAGGTGTGATGTTTAGCGATATAAAAAATAAATACGGTATTGACTTGGAGAATTTTAAAACGGTTGCTCAAATGAAACAAGAAGTTAATAATTTATTAATTTCAACATTGGGTGAAAATTGGAGTAATTTTTATAGTACACAAGAAGAAGCATTAAGAGGATTTGTTTCTGAAGTTAAAAATAGTGTTATTAATGCTTATTTAAACGATGAAGATATGACAATACCAGATAAAACAAGGGAACAGTTTAAACAAGCGGTGGGTTATTTAAAAATATATGATAGACTTGCTGCTGCTACTGCTAATGCTAAAAATAAATTAAAAGATTTTGACACAAAAAAAGTTAATTTAGGAGGAGGATACACTCCACCTAATTTATCTTCATCTAAATCTAAATCATCTAAATCTAAATCCCCCTCATCTTCTAAGTCATTAGCTGATAAAACCACTTATATCTACAATGGAGACGCACTTAATAAATATGATGCAGCTATTCAAACAATAAATGATTCATTATCGAAGACAGATGCTACTATATCAACAATATCACAAAAAATTAGTAACCTTCAATCATTAGAATCTAAATCTAACTTTGCTGATATAATCGCTCTTGAAAATCAGAAATTAAATGAACAACAAAAGAAATTAACTCAACTAGGTACATCTAAGACACAAGCACAAAAATTACAAGACCAAATAAAAGGCGAATTTTATAGTAATTGGTCGTGGATGAAAGGCAGGGATTTATCTAAGTTAACCGAAACAGATTGGACAAATCTTTATAATAAATATTATGGCAAAGATATTAATTTCGGCACAGGAGATTATGCTAAGAAAAGAGAACAGGCATATCAAGACGGTGCTAAGAAATTTCAAGAATTAATGAAAAACTATCAATCTGTACAAGAGTTAATAAAACAATTATCAGATGACACGTTAAAGATTCAAGAAGATATTAATTCTACTATTAAAGAGAGATTTGATTTACAATCACAATCTTTCGAAACGGAATTAGATAATTTGAATGACATAATAAATGATGCTCAAGATAAGTTAGACTTATTTGAAATAACAGACAAAAATAATTATAAAGAAAAATTAAGTCTAATGGATGAAGTGTTGAGAAAAAATCAAGATTATCTAAATAAAGTAACTCAAATAAGAGATGAGTTGATAAAACAACGTAATAGTGTGGCTAAGAATGGTTTAGAGTGGAATTTATTAACTGCACAAATTGAGGAATATAACGAAAAGATTGATGATAGTACAAAATCAATAGTTGCCCAACAACAAGCAATCAAAGATGTTAAAGAAGAGCAATTAGATTTCATAAGCTCAATGGAAGACCAAATAGTCGAAGCATTAAAAACTAGATATAAAAAGCAATTAGAATTATCTAAAGATGAGTCGGCAAAAGAACTTTTAGTATTGACTAATTTAACTAAGGAAGAAGAAGACTTAATTAAAAAAGGTTTAAAAACTAGAGAAGAAATTTTTGACGACCATCATCAAAAGATACTTGATGCTTTAAACGAAGAATTACAATCATATCAAGATATTTATGATGCACAGATTAAAGAGATTGATAGAGAAGAAGATGAAGATGATTATAATAAAGAGTTAAATAAAAAACAACAAGAAAAAGCTAAACTACAAGCACAATATAATTCTTTGTTATTAGATTCATCATTAGCTGCACAAAGTAAACGAGAAGATTTATTAGAGCAAATATCAGAAAAAGAAGAAGAAATTCAAGAATACATACACAAAAGAAGTATTACTTTGCGTAAAGAAAATCTTGCTGATGAATTAAAGAAAAATAAAGAAAGAATACAAGATAAAATTGATAAGGAAAACGAAGCATATGAAAATGCAAAAAAGAAATATGACCAAGAAGTTAGGGCTTTAGAGAAGTCTAATGAAGAAAAGTTAAAGTCAGATAAATTATATGCTCAAGCCAGAGAGATGTTGATGCAAGGAAACATAGAGGCTCTTACATTTTTACTTGAAAAGTATGGTTCGGATAGCGAGAAAATCTTTGGTTCTATGGGAAACAAGATTAAGCAAGAAATAGTTGATAACCTTTCAACCGCTATAGAATTAGTAAAAGAATTAAAAAATAATTCAAGTAGTATTAATGATGTTAGTATGGATGATTCTGCGAGCAGGGAATATGATATGGAAGCATATTATAAAGACCCTGAATTAAAAGAATTACAACAACAATTAATTGCTGATACTCTTAGTCAAAACCCTAAATACACCAAAGAAGAATATCAAGAGAAAGGTAAATCTATATTGCAAAAATACAAGATTCACAAATTAGGTGGACTGAACACAGAAACAGGTTGGCATTGGTTAGATGGAACTGACACTAAACCAGAATTAGTTTTAAATGCCGAGCAAACAAAAGCTATGATAGGGTTAAAAGATTATCTACCATCATTCCTAAAGTCAATAAAAACGCCAAGTATACAATTACCAAAGTTAGATTTAATTAATTTAAGTGGTATCACTGGTGGAAGTCCAGTTGAATTAAAAATAGACAGATTAATAAATATAGAAGGCAATGCTGATAAGAGTGTTATTCCAGAAATCAAACAAGCAGGATTAAATTCATTAACACAATTAAGACAAGCATTGAATAAGCAAGGCATTAGGAAGGTGTAAAATAATTACACCTTACTTTTAATTAAGGAGGTGTAAAATTTGAGTTTTATATCGGATGAATTTGAATATGATGGAATTCCTTCTTATGAAATGGGAGTATCTTTGGTTTCATTGGAATCGGATTTAATAGAAACTCCTTTTGGTTATACAAGGGATATTAAAGAGGAGAAAATTCCGCATAGGGACAAGCCTTATTTTTATGGATTTGAAAAGGAATGTTTAACATTAAAATTAACAATCGCAAAATTAGATTCAGAAGGCAATCCTTTGGAATGGTCTGTAGACGATAGAATTAAAATTGTTGAATGGCTTTATAAAGATAAATATTGTCCATTTATTTCGGCAGATAATCCAGAGGTTATATATTATTGCACTCCTGTTGAAGATGGAGTAAGATTTACAAATAGAGATTTGAAAGGTTATGCTACTATTACACTAAGGTGCAATAGTCCATATGCGTATACGCCTACATATATAGAAGAGTACAATCATGCCACAGCATTAAGTGACATAATAGAAATTAATAATTTATCCAATGTTAAGAAGTATTATCACCCTGAGATTCAAGTTTATACAAATAACACTACCTCATTTAAAATAGTTAATTTAACAGATGGTGGTAGGGAATTTAGTTTTTCTAATTTGGACAATAATGAAACAATTTATATAAATAATGAAATGCAAAGAATTGAAACTGATAAAGTTGATGTACTTGGGAATAAGGTATATAGACTGCAAAATTTCAATAAGAATTGGTTTAGATTGGTCAAAGGGATAAATAGAATACAGATTGTAGGAGATGTAGATGTACTGTTTAGATGTTCATATCCTATAAGCATATAAGAAAGCGAGGTGGAGTGATGGATACGATTTATTACAACGGTAATCCGATAACGCAATCTCAAAGTGATACTTTGTTTAATTTAGGATATATTGATTTAAGCAAAAGAAATTATTTTGAAGATTTAGAATTAATATTATGTAAATCAGATGGTACAGAAATAACATCATTAAAAGATGCTTATAATATTAAATTAAACTTGTACTTACATGATATTGATGAACTAGAGTTTGATATGCCTTATTATATAGAAGAGCAATATGCACAAGTTAAAAATTATAATTGGGATGAAACCGAAGATTATTTATTAATTAAACTAAACAACAAAGCTGTATTTGTTATCAATAGCATAATAGAAAATGGCGATGAAATACAGACTAAACACGTTCATGCATACAATAAAGAATACTTATTAAGTTTTAGACAATTACCTTTGCTTCAAGGTACTAGGCAATTATATAGAGATGGTTCTGAAGCCGCTACCTCAAAAGTGTCTTATAGCTTAGATGGTGTAAATTGGGTAGATTACACAGCACCTTTTACTACCGAAGATGGTAAAAATGTATTTATACGCAGATATGACCATCTTAATACTTTGATAGGTAGTTATGTATGGAATAATAAAGATAGATTTGCACAAATAGAAGGTTTAGATGTAACTTATAAAGATGCTAACATTTTTAATAAAACAATAGAAATAAGTATAAGAATTGTATCGGAAACAGGTGAAGGGTTATTAAATTTATTAGAACAAGAAACATCATGGAAGATTGGGTATATTGACGCTGATGTAAGAGAAGATAGGAGTTTAGGGCAAAATCATAGAAAATATAGAACTTTTGATATAAGCAATCAATCATGGTTGGATATATTATACAAAACTATACCCGAATTATTTAACTGTATAGTTAGAATAGACTCTTTAAATCAGACAATAAACATATATGATATTGATAAATTTAGTGAAAATAAGGGTTTATACATATCCAAAGAGAACTATCTAAAGAATATAAAAAAGGACTTAAAAAATGATGATGTGATTACGAGGTTAAGAGTTTATGGGAAAGACAATTTAGGTATTTCAAGTGTTAATCCAACAGGTGAGGAATTTATTGAAGATTTTAGTTATTACAGAAACAGTAAATATATGGATGCAGATTTATTACAGGCTTTGAACAACTATGATAATTTAAAGGCTACAAAAGGTTCGCAATTTAACAGTTATCTCCAACAAATAACAAATTTAACAGATGAAAAAACTGTTTTAGAAAACGAATTAGTAGATTTGCAAATGCAGAAGTTGCAAAAAGAAGACGAAAGAGATATGGCTATACAACATACTTCATATCATATTAATTATGATACAGATATCGACAATATTGATATTGATTTTTCAGATATTCATGGAACTAATTTATCTACATATAATGCAGAAATAGCAAGAATACAAGCATTAATAAACTCTAAAGAAAATGAAATAAAAAATATAGAAGATGATATTAATATTATATTAGCTAAGATAGAAACTCTCAGAAATGAATTGGATAAGAAAAATAATTTTACAACGGAACAATTAAAGGTTTTAAATGACTTTGTAAGAGAAGGTTCTTGGGAAAACAGTAACTATAGTGATGTTTACGAGTTATTTACAGCAGGAAAACAAGCTTTATCAAAACTAAGTAAACCCTCTGTGGAATTTAGCATAGGGATTATTGACTTTTTAAATGTCGTAGAGTGTCAACATGATTGGGATAAGTTAAATATTGGCGATATTATTAATATATATTATGATGATTTTGATTTATATGTAGAGGCAAAAATTGTTAAAATTTCACATGATATAGATAATAATAATATTGAAATAACCGTATCTAATAATAATGAATTGGATGATGATGCTAAGTATATATCTGATTTAATTAAAAATTCTACAGAAGCTAATAGTACCATAAACGCATTTAAACATCAATGGGATTTATCGAGTAAAAACACAGATTTAATTTCGGAAATAATTAGTAGTGGATTAGATGCAACAAAAAATAGAATTTCTAGTGCAAGAAATCAAAATATAACCATAGATGAACGTGGAATAGGCATGAAGGATTTATTTGATGATAATGAGCAATTGAGAATCGTTAATAATTGTCTTGCCATGACCACAGACTCATGGCAAAGTGTAAATTTAGCAATAACGCCGAGGGGTATAATCGCTGAACAACTCTATGGGAAAATTATAGGTTCAAATAAATTAATCATTACCAATATGAATGAAAGTGGTGAAAGTTCATTTATAGTTGACGGTAATCATATGAAGGCTATAAATATGGACTTATCATTAGAAAATCTAGCACACACAAATAAAATTTATATTAACCCTGATACAGGAATACAAATCCAAAGATTTTTAAATGGACAATGGAAGAATACAATGTGGTTAGAGTCAGATGGTACATTATGGACTGAGTGGTTAAAAGCTAGAAATATAGAAATTATAACAAGTAACAATGATACTCTGATAAAAGATGGAGAGCTTCACTTAGAAAACTTTGAAAAAATGTTATCCGATGGAGTTATTACGCCACTTGAAAAAATGTCATTAAGAAAAGAATGGTTGAGAATACAAATAGAATATCCTAAGATAATCATTCAAGCAGACAAATATAATAGAGTAGATAGAGATAACAATTCGACAGACCATGTAAATAAAACATCATTGGTAAACGCATATAATCACTTGTATGATTTAATTGAAGTGCAATATAATCTTTTTGATGATATGACTACATCAACCAATTTGACAAATGCTCAAAAAAATGAATTAACTGACGCATTTAATGATTATTATGATGAGGCTAACAAAATACTAGGATTAATAGAAGATTCGTTAAAATTTTCATCTTTGCAACTTGGTCGATATTATAATCATGTAATAATGGATGATACCAATGGTATAGTTGTGGAAAAGGTTGATGGTTCTAATGACGTATGGGCTAGAACCACTCTAAACGCAACAACAGGTATTTCAATTGAAAGCATCAATCCTTTAAGTGGTAATATGGAGCAAAGTTTTTGGGTTGGCACGAATGGATATTTGTATGCTAAAAACTTAACTATATTAGATGAGAATGGAAATCCGGCTTTTAATGCTAATGACAAAGGAGAGTTGGATTTAGAGGGAAGACTAAGAGTTGTAAGATATGATGGTTTAAATAAGATTTTATTAGCTGACTTATACAAAGACGATGAAAAGGGTGGAAAACTTTTAGTTAACGATTGGAACGGCAATAAGAATATATTCTTAGGTTCAGCACCAAATGAAAATTATAGTGGTGGATTCGTAAAGATATTCAATGGAACAAATGAAAATAGTCAAGAAAGAATCGAATTAGGTGTTTTGAAAACAGAAGATAGTGGAATTATTCGCATTAAGAATAAGGAAAGTAAAAATATCATAGAACTAAAAGGAGATTTCGATAATAGAGGTTTGATTTCTGTTAAAAATCCTATAAATGACTATGACATTATAAGTATGGGAGGTAATGATTATGGTTCTTATATAGTGTTAAGAGGTAACGAATTAAATTCAATTAACGCTAGGTTTGCTAGTATTAATGATGAACTGTATGATTTAGTTGGAGGATATATTGAATTATTCAACGAAAACATTGATAAATTGAGAGTTTCTATAGGAACGAAAAAAGGTGAAGATGCTGGAAGTATTAATTTATACGGTTATGATAATAAAGTCAAGATATCTATTTCTGGTATTGATGACGACAGGCAAAGTTCTGGTGTTATAAAATTGTATAATACTGCAAATGAACCAGTAATGTTCTTTTCGGCAGAAACTAATAAAAACACAATGTCAAGAGTTAATTCACAGATTACTCTAGGGGGGGATGTCAATTTCCCTAAAGTTGGTATATATGGTGGGAGTACAGATTTTGGTGGATTCATAGAATTGTCTGATAAAAACGGTATACCAAACTTATCTCTAGGAGATATAAGTACAGGGATTCTATCGGGTGGATTAGCGGTATGGTATGCGAATATGACAGCCAATACTTATAGCGAAAGAGTTAATAAAAGAAGAATACAAATCCATGTTAATTCAAGTAAAGATGGTCAAATAGACTTATACGATAATTCGGCAAATACTTCACCTATTGGCACGATAAAAGTTAGTAATGGAGAAATGATTATATCTCATTATAGTGGAAGTAAAATAAGATTTGATTCAACTGGTAAAATATACTTTAATTAAAAGGGTGAATAAAGATGTCAAACGGAGTTGCGAGAGTTGGAGATACAATTAGTGGAACATGTACTGGTATTTATGAACGATATGAAACCGTAGGACATGATAGCGATGGACATCCTATTCGCAGATGGGTTCAGTATGAAGAAAGCGGGACAGTTACAGGAGTTATTACAAGTGGAAGTCCAGACACTTTTATAGATGGATTAGCTGTAGCAAGGGTAGGAGATACGGTTTCTATAACTAAAACCTACCCTCATAGCAATCATATTGACGATTTAGAAGTGACAGGAGTTATTTCAAGTGGAAGTGACGCAATGTTGGTAAATGGTAAAAAAGTTGCTTGCGTAGGAAGTAAAATAAATGCGTCTAATGTAACAGCAACTATTGAAAGTGGGAGTAGTACAGTATTTGTTTAAAGGAGGAATTAAATAATATGCAAATAGAAATTTCAAAAGAGGTATTAAATAATCTATTAATTTTTTTAGATAGAGTAGAAATCAAAGGATTAAAAGAACTTCAAGCAATGAATCAAATATTAGATGCTTTACATCCTAGAGTAGAACAAAAAGAAGATAAATAAAAACATTTTGCAAATAAGATAAAATATTAAATGAAGGGTGGTGATATTGTACTATGATAAAGTTGAAATACTTTGACTCAATAAGACATTTACTACGTTCAGGAAAGGTAGACGACCCATATGTTTTGAAGTTTACCAAAGGAAAAGTTATAAATGGCAAGACTATTTTAGATGAAATTCCAGATGCTATGTATAAGGTTAGAGTGACTGGATATATAGAAATAACCAAAGAAGAATATTACAAAACAAAAAATATCCCATCTAATAAATTCTATGTTGAATATGACAATGGGGTTATTTATTTTAACCCTAGTGAAAATGGTAAAATACTAGATATTGAATATAAAGGTAGGGGAGTTTTACAATTCCCTGCTGAAAGAATATGGGTACATAGTCCGAATCCTTGGGCAGTAGATAATCTTCAAGAATTTATTGACTTAATTTATGAAAAAACACAAAATATCATTGATATAGCAAACACTTTTACTAATTATGTAACTACAAAAACACAAGAGTTTATCGATTTTGTGGATACAAAAACAACAGAAACATTGAATTTTATTGAGAGAAAGAAAACCGAATACATAAATTACATTACAGATTACCTTGATACTAAAACACGAGAGTATGTGGATTATGTTAATTTAAGAACTGACGAAATAATCACTAAAGTAAATGATTTTATAATCTTTGTTACAAATAAAACAAATGAATTTTCTAATACTTTAAATGATATAAAAACAAGAGCTTTGAGTGATATGCAACAAAAAATAGATAACTTCATGGTGTATATTGATTCGAAAACAAGATATATCAATGATAAAGTAGATGATTTTATTAATTACCTTGATGATAAAACAAAGCAATATATCGCATATATTAATACAAGAAGTAAATATATAGAAAATTGGATAAACACAGCAGATTCAACTCTTGATACTATGAATGGCAAATTAGTTGAAGTTGATGATAAAATTGATGAAATTAATACAGTAGTAGATGAAGTTGATAATAAAATTAATGAAATGGATTTGCAAATAAACGAATCTAAATTAGTTACAGAAGAAGCGAAAGTAAATAGCAATTTATCAGTAGTAAAATGGCAACCATATGTTGATACATATGGTGATATAGCTATTAAATATCCCGTACCTCAAAATGGTTGGACAACCGTAGCAAAAGATACAAATAAAATATATAGATATAATCAATATACAGGTAATTGGGAGGAGAAAAGAAGTTTAGAAGAAATATTTGCTCCATCTACTGCATATCATAATGGTTTGATGTCAAAAGAAGACTATAATAAATTACAGACAATACAACCTTATGCACAAGTGAACTACACAGGGGAGGACGCTAAAAATGCACTTCCAGAATATGTTCATACTAAAACTATTGTTATAGGAGAAAAAGGGCTTATAAATACAGGAATTATTGGTATCCCCGTTCAATTCCCGTATAATGGTAAGATAACTAGTATAAAAGCATTTGCTACCACTCCTTCGGACGACTATGTGGAATTAACAATAAACAAAATATCCGAAAAGGAATTTTCAACAAATGGTATGTGGGTGGACATACTGACTAACCATTTAATAATTAATGCAGGAAATAGAGTTAGTAACTTAAATATAGTATATAATACAGATTTGGTTAGAGCAGGAGATTATTTTAAAGTCAATGTTTTACATAGCAATGGTACTTTACAAGATTTAGTGGTACAAATAAATATAGTTTATTAAAAATAATATAATTAAAAGTAATTTTTTAATATTAAGGAGGAAGTAAAATTATGGCAACATTAAGCAATCCTATGATTTCATGGAGAAAAGGTGATAACTCAGCAGATATGGCGAGTTGGTCACTAGGTACAATAGATGCGGGTGCAACAAGTATACTTACATCAGAAACAGATATTTTAATATGGAATAACTATAATAACAACACAACAGATGTTAAAACAGCTTATGATTGTAAAATAGGAACAACGGATATAAATGGTACTATTAATGATGTGGCTTTACCTACACCAGATATAGTAAAATTCTCTTGGACTCAGGTTCAAGATACAGGTAATGGGGATACTGACTGGCATCCAATAGGTGCGAATGATTCTTTAACTGATTTTCGAAGGTATCAAATATGTGCAAATGGAGACACCGTAAATATGGATGGTACTTATAGTGCTTCACCTACAGGAGACCCTACGTATCCATATCCAATACTAGGTGTAAAAAATACAGGAAGTGTGAATGATAAGGCTAACTATGCTAAAATAAAACTAAGAACAGATATCCCGCCAACAGCAGGCAGTGGAACATTTCAATTCTTAGTAAAGTTATGGTATTCACATATTTAATGTAAACAATACAATTAAATATATTTTTAAAGATACACTTGAGATAAGTGTATCTTTTTATTTTATACGCTTCAAACGCTTCAATACAATGAGGAGGAAATAAAAATGTTTAATCAATTTAAAGAAATTAACGCAAATATCAACGAAATAATAAACAGAGATTTTATATGGGTGTCGGAGTATTTAAATGGAAGTTTGATTTATGAGTATGATAAAGAAAAGGGTATAGAAAATAACTTTTATTCAATAGATAAAAACCAATTATTAAGATTTGGATTAATAGGTCATGGAATGAGATTATATTATGAAACATTTAATGGAAGTTTTTTTCTAAATGATAAAAAGGTAGATGTAATTTATAAAGATGAGAATGGAATAGAATATAATTTAACAAATAATAATAGTTTTTATAATGATATTATACAGTATAAAGATTGTTCTTCTGTTATGAATACAAGAAAATTAAACAATAATATTTTTCAACACAGTGAAAGAATAGAGAGTTATAATTTTGGATATAAACATAAGTTGAGTATTAATGGGGTTAATTTTAGTTATAGGTTAATAGTAAAAATTCCATATAATCAACCTGTAAGATTAAATATTAAAATTGTTGCAGATAAAACAATGAATGGTAGTTTGATTATAAGAAAAAATAATTATGAAGATATTAAATATTATGCTCCAATCAAGGCTAATAATGGTGGAGAACTTGATTGGGTGGTGATATAAAATGGGACAGGCGGTAGTTAAATTTTTAAATACACAATCAACGATACCTAGAGATTCAGCTTATAACTTGCAGTTTAAAATTATTCACCCAACAATGGATAGTAATATAACTCAATCATACCCTATGGCTGATGATGGCGTGTTAGATATAGGTAATTTATATTCTACAATCATTAATAAAAACGATTGGATTTATATAGATAATGTTGCTTATAGAGAAGATGAAACAAGCGGAGAAAAGTTTATTGATGTATCAGGACTCCAAATAATACCTTATAGATATAAGGTAGAAATTGAAGAAACAGGAACTGTTTTAAAACCTTTCACATCCTACTTCTATGATGTAGATACTATTGATACTTCGGTAAATATTACAAAAGATATGTTTGCCACATGGAATCCGTATCATATTAAGGTTACAGTTGAGCAGAACGATGGCGTCATAGTTGAGAGTTTATGGCAAGTTCATGTATATGATACAGAACCTATACTTACTATTGCTAATGTTGAAAATAATGTTTTAAGTTTTCAAATTGGCGATTTAGAAGATGATAGTATTAAGTATAGAATTAAATTAAATGGTCGTCAAGTGTATCCGCCAAATACAACAAATATGACAGAATTACAACCTTCACCAGTGAGTGGAAATATCTTACTGCCAAAAGACATCATCATTCCTGAATCTTCAAACACAATAGTAATTGAGGCAGAGGATAGTTTGGGCAAATTTATATCTTTTACGCCTATAACTTTTATAGGTACGTATCAAGGCTTGATGTTTATGGATGATTTGGATAATGTATACACTACCGACTTAGGTATTATAAGGAAATTGATTGACTTTGGTTTAATACAAGCAGGACAAGAAAGCTCTGTAAAAACAATTTACCTTAAAAATTTAACAGGTTATGATATTAAAAATTTAAAAATAACTTTAGATACTAGCGTATCTATTAATGGAAACATAGGCAATGACACAGATGTATCATCTATACCGAACAATACGGCAATATGGATAGCTAAAGATGATGGTTCTTTTGTTGATGGGAATAATGAAATAATATTTGATAGAGTTATTATGTCAGGGGAACGAGTTTCTTTTGTACTTAAAGTTACAACTGATATATTTAGTACGGGTGTTGGACAGTTTGGATTAAAAGCTACTGCCACTCCTGCATAGCGGAGGTGTATTAAATGGCATTTTTAAATGTCCCAACTCCTCCAACAGAATTTTCAAATTCATCTTATGGTACTTTTGCAGTAGAAGGACATAGTGAAATACAAATTGAATCAAGCATTAGTATACCGTCTAAATCAAGCCTTAATGCCTCATACACAATCAACCCTTTTAATGTAGCTTATGGTACTTTTGAAATACTTGCACCACCTAGAATAAATAGAACTTTATTCCCTGTAATGGATACATTTGTTAGAAATGATGCACCAACAATGAGCTTCAATGGTATAGACTTGATGGTAGGTTCTGAAAACAATGTAATATTCAGAAGCTTCTTGAGGTTTGACTTATCTAAACTACAAGAAAGATTAATATTTACTAAGGGAATATTAAAGCTAAAAGCTTTAGAAGTGACTGATGATTTTACTATAAACATCTATAAAGTAAATTCATATTGGCATGAAAACACCGTAACATTTTCAGGACAACCAATTAAAGGAGAATTTGTAAAAAGTTTTAATGTGTCCCCAACCAATATAGATGTATCTATAGATATAAAAGACTTGATTACTGATTGGTATAAAAACGATTATGATAATTATGGTATAGTATTACAATTAGAAAACGAAGAAGAAGAAGAAAATCACAAAGTTAGGTTTGGTTCAAGAGAAATAATGGGGTATGAGCCTAAACTTGAATTAGAATATTTTGACCCTGTAATACCTCAATTAAAAAGAGCCACGTTAAATTCTTATTTAAATATACCAGAACATCTTGATAATCAATTAAATGCTGATATAGAAATATATAGTTTTTATGAAACGAATGTATTGGAGTCAGAAGTACATATCCATATTCCAAATACTTTAGAAAGCGAAATAGAGATTCAAAAAGGAGTTATTCCCGCTGACTTAGTGATAGCAACGAATGATAGTTTGAGATGTATATTTTATATTGCAACCACAGAAAGCAGAGATTTGCCATCGGAAATTAATATCAGTAAATGCAATCTTCTTGGTAATGTAGGGATATATACAAATGATAGTATACCGTCAGAATTAAGCATATCCAGAAGCAGAGAGTCTTATTTAAACGCCTATATATCAATCGATGATGCTCTGAGTGGTTCGAAATTTTTAAATGCTGATATCAACATTTCTACTCCAAGTATAAATGCTGATATGACTATAGCAACTCATAGTACTTTATTATCTAACATTACCATACAATCTCAATCTACAAAAAGCCTACCTTCTTCAATTGATATTACTAGAGATTCTTTACCAAGTGATATACATATTGAAAAGTGGAAACAATTAGATTCAGATATTACAATAAGGATTAATGATGAATTAAATGCAAATATTTTTATACCTTATAGAAATAGTGATGAGTTAAATAGTAATATTTTTATACAACAAAACAAAACACTATATGCTAATGGATTCATAAGGTCACCTTATTTAAGATGTAATATACAAATAAGAAGAAATGATATAGATAATTTAGAGGCTAATATTGTAATAAGAGACATATATCCATATTTGTTAAGTGAAATTAATATTTCAGCCCCATGGAGCAATGACTTACTGGCAAGTTTAACCATTAACAATGGCACAGGTGGAGGAAGACACGCATACGGATTTATTTTCTAAAAAAATAGTTTACATAATGAAATATTATGTAAACTATTTTTATAAAGTAAACTAATATATAAAGGAGGTTTTAAGATGGCAATTTTACAACACTATGGTTTTATATCAAGCATTAAATATGATAATTTAACACCTTGGTATACCACAACGCAAGAAAATGAAGTGATTCAGTTTAAAGAGGGTGACGTGCAAAGAAATTTAAATGCTTTGACTATTGAGGCAAATACTACTGACTTATACATAAGAATAATGCCTACAGATTATTGTTTGTATGTTCCTGCTAATCAAGCTAGAACATTTGATTTACAAGAAATTAAATCAATTCAAGTAATGGGTGTTGCAGGTCAAAAGCTAAGATGGAGTGGGCAATTCTATTAAAAGGTAGGTGAAGTTTATGTCTATAGGAGTAATTGTTTATCCTAATAACGACGTAGATAACAATATTAATAATTACGTTTCGACATATGAATATTATCCTGATGGAAAAATTCATAAGGAAATAATTACAGGAGATTTATCGCAAATCACAGAATACACTTATATTCAAAATGGATTACAAAATGAAGGAAAAATTCTTACTGAAAAAATCACAAAAAATGGAGTAACGACCGTTAGAACTTTTCAGTATGATAGCAATGGTAAAATAATAAGCACAGAGTTAATAACATTGTAAAAGTAAAAAAAACATTTATGAAAAGGAGGAGTAAGTTGTGGCAGTAGATACATTTAATTATTCTATAAGCACACAAGCACTTGATAATAGTTTATCAGCTCTTCAGAATGCCAAACCTTGGCAACGAGGAGTGTCGTATGAAATTGGAGATATAGTTATAATGAATAATTCTTTTTATTCAGCTAATTATTCCAATGTAAGTGATTCATTTGATTTTAATGCATGGACAAAAATTAATGATAGTGCCGATAAAATAAAAGGATTAAATGTTATAACAAACACAAAAGCAAATAATAGAGTGTTAACATACGATGAGACAACAAATGCAATAACATTTAAAGATATTCCATCTCAAATAGACGATACAGCAACAGAATCAGCAACTAAGACATATTCAATTAATAAAATTAAACAACTAAACGACTTAAAAGTAGATAAAAATTTAATAGGTGTTGCAAACGGAATTCCCTCACTAGATGCTAATGGGAAAATACCTTCTCAATTTTTGTCAGTTACAGGGAATGGAAATGTAACATACGTTAAAAATACTATTACTGAGAGAGACGCTTTAACAGGTTTAAATACAGGTGATGCTTGTATTGTGTTAGTTTCCGAAGATGGTTCAAGAGAAGGGTTTGTATGGGATGGTACTCAATGGCTGAAGGATAGTGATTCTGATTGGGCGAATATAAATATTGATTATAATAATATAATTAATAAACCATTCATACCAACAAAAACGTCAGATTTAACTAAGGATGATGTTTATACGACAAATGAAATTAATAATATTGTAGGTAGTGAGGCTTTATTAACTAAATCTCAAACCTTAAAAGGTGCTATAAATGAGGTTTTTCAATCTGGAAGTAACGTAAAGGCTAACGTAGTTACAGCAGTTACTTCCAAGGGTCAGCCTGTAACTACACAAAACACATGGAGTGAAATTGTTGCCGCAATAAGAAATATTGAAGTTGGTACTAGCACAGGCAGTGCAAATGTAAAAGAAGTCACCAAACTGAATGTCATTGCTTCTAAATCCACCCCTTACACCCACATTGTCGCTTTAGATAATCCCATAGTTAATAATGATATTGTATATGGTGTACGAGAATTCGTTGGAGGTTCTGAATTAACTAATTTAATATCTACTTTTGATAATGCAGATTCAGATGATTTTAAACCTAATCAAAGTATATTATTTGATGGAAGTATTAAATTAGCTGATAAGATAGTTATGGAGGATATGGTTGATGAAGGAGTTTTAGATACAGGTAATTTGTATACATTTACTGTAAATAAAACATCGTATAATATAATTAAAAATGTTGAAGCGGTAGACGAAAATATTCCTCAAATAAAAATAACTACTTTATACAATGAAGCAGTATTAGAAAGTAACGGTGATATTGATTTAACTAATGTAGAGACATGGAACAGTATAATATTCAATACTATAACAACAAATGGCGGAAAATGTTTATTAGCAGTTAGTGTTGATGGTGGAGTGACATATAAAGCTTATAACATTGGATTAGGTGCATGGCAAGTAGTTGATATTACTAATTTTAATGATTTTGCTAAAAAAGGAATGAGTAAGACTATCACAGATAGTTTAACATCTACAGAGTTGGAATTATTAAGAAATGGAAGTAAAAAAGTTAGATTTGCTTATTATTTAAGTGTTGTAGATGAAAAGTCTATAGCTGAAAGTAGCGACATAAGCATAAACGTTGCTATGAGTGGATATTATGTTTTGGCTAATAAAAATGACTATGATGTGTTAATTGGTGAAGATAATCAAAGTATTGAATTTAAGTTTTATAAGAGTGGTACTTATACTATGAAATGTGCGTAAAAAATAGACAGGGTTGATTCTCTGTCTATTTTTATTATTAAAGAATGATAATAAAAATAAAAACATTTTAAATAAAATGTTGATTTTATTTAAAAATTAGAGAGGTGAAACATATGGCTTTAAAATTATTAAGTGAAAGACCTTTTAATCCAGACGAATGTTATCCATGGAAGGGTATGAGAAGGGTTGCTTTAAAACCAGATGGTACAGTTTATAAATATCATAATCCAGATATTACAGGTGATACTACAAATGCTATGTTTGAAGATGGCACAACTATGACTTGGACAGAATATGAGTCTTTAGGTTATAACTGCATGGTAGAAATACCTAAGTTTTATTTTAAAAAAGTAGGATTTAACGAAAGTGAAACAGACTTTGCAAGTGGTCACGCTTGGTATATAAGTGATAAACCTACAAGTGGCTTTGAACTACATCCAGCTTTCTACAGAGAAAGAACTAAATTATGTGATGATTTAAGTGGAGTTGCTACAGAAGTAGATTATAGATATGTTTCAGCATTTTTAGGAAGTTATATAGGTGGTAAATTAAGAAGTTTACCTAATAAATCTCCACAAACTGATATAACTATAGGTACTGCTAGAAATTATGCTAAAGCAAATGGTAATGGTTGGGGAATATTAGATTTCAATTTATTATTTGCTATACAATTATTATATTCTGTAGAATATGGTAGTTATGATTCTCAAAC